>PJEL010000605.1_pt1 | contig 41749 bp, 77 predicted proteins | sample 1853271 | NCBI WGS metagenome assembly PJEL01 (sample SAMN08108733, study PRJNA415343) | Invertebrate metagenome, whole genome shotgun sequencing project. | host: Globobulimina | place: Sweden: Gullmar Fjord | collected 2015-08
CAGTACAGCTTTTCGATACTATAGCTCTATCGAAGCGAAACACACAAACGGAATCAAAAATTATGAAAACTATCAAGTTCACAGAAGCTAAAACGCAAACACTAAAGCAAGCTATCAACCTACTTGATATGTTCAAGATTGGTTCACCTCTTAAATCAATCAAGGAGCAAGCTTCTTTTGCTGGTCTAGAGATTAAAGGTCGCACATTTAAAGCTGTTCACCCTCAATTGGTTGCCTTCTACGAAAATGCACTAAATGCAGAAGAAGCTGAAACGCTAACTATCACCAATGAGCCTGCAATGCCTATTGAGTCTTCGGAAGTTATTGAGAAAACAGCGCAAGAAAAAATCGAAGAGGAAGTTGCTAAAGTCGGTGGTACTTGGGTCAAGAAAAGAAATGCACGCAACAAGCTAACTTCAGAGCACAATAAAAACATTCAAAAAAAGATTGACCACGTAAGCAAAAAGATTCGAGATTTAATTAGCAAGCCAGAGCAAGAAAAAAGAAGTTTATACGCACTAAAATCACAACTAACACGACAGCTAATAGGATAAAAGATGGAAGAAAAATACAACGGCCTAGCAAAGGCCACTTATTACCGCCGACTGAAAGAGTGGACACTGACACTCTACGACAAAGACGGTAAGGCGTACCACGTAAACCCTAAAATGGTAATGGAGAAAAGCAATGAAAATTAAACAATCCTCACTAGGCCTATGGTACATCTTCCTTGGCGGCGATGTTTTAACGGGTGGCTGGATTACAGAACAAGAAGCAATTAACGAAATGGAGCAATACAAATGAAATTCGAACAAGTAATGGGAAGAGTTGGCGATTCTAGCTACATCAGTTTTGAGTTTAATCATCACAATACTGACAACGTAAATTGCGGAGATCAGATTTACTCAAACGGTCAAGAGATTGAGATTGCAGATTGGGTTGATATCGAAAATCTTGAGTATCTGCTAAGCCTTGTTGACAACAACAGAGCCTTTAGGGGTGCATTAATTAGAACTGGATTTGATATTTAAGGACACACAAATGAGCCTAGCAAGTAAAATAATCAACCAGCGATTCATCGACACAGATGTAAAAACTCGATGCACTGACGCGATAAAAACAAAGTCATTCACAATGTATAAGATGTTTGACGGTGGAAATGTAAAGCACTGGTCGGACGGCTCAATCACAATGTCTAGCGGGTTATCACACCTTACGTGGATGCTGCACATGAAGACACGAAAACTTCCAGAGAATGATTTAGGTTTGCCGTTTTAGATAGGAGAAAGGTTATGTTAACAATGATGATTTGCTTAATGATTATGTATTTATCTGTGATGTCGGTTGATGACTGGGTTTTAGGTGCGGCATCCATACCACTACTAGCAGCCTTGTATGCAGATTGTTTAATTTGGGCATAACCAAAAAACCAAGGGATTGCGCGAGCTTTCCCTTAATGGAGAAATATGAATATAGTCAATGAAAACGCCTTCCTATCAATCTGTAAGGCGTGTAACGAAGAAATACGACCAATCGACCGCAAAGATTTATCGGCCATTAGATTGATAATGGATAAGCATGCAGCCAAGGCAATTTTACTTGGTTTTAGCAAGGTCGCCATGATGTGCCAGATAGGGCGGATTAATGGAGTATTGAAAGAAAGGGTGTGATAACCCTTTTTATTTAACTCGGTAATGCAAATTTGACAACACCTACAGGTAATGCGATAATTGCTTTACCAACAAAAAGAGGTGTAAATATGGAAAATTTAGTAATGATTGATTCAGGAAGAACTTACGTAACATCAAACTCAGTCGCTGAAAAGTTCAACAAGTCACACAGGACAATACACAGAAAGATTGAAGAATTAATTAAATCTCAGCCAGATTTTGGTGATGCCAATTTCGGCGCTACTACCTACATCACAGGTCAAAACAAAATCCACAAATGCTTTGAGATGACAAGGGATGGCTTTTGCATGATTGCAATGTCACTTACCGGTAGAAAGGCTGAGGAGTGGAAGGTTAAATATATAAACGCATTTAACCTCATGGAGTCCGCACTTGTCGATGTGGCACCAACGCTGGAGAGTGTTAATCAGATAGTGAAGAGAGCTGAGAGTGATAAGCAGATAGCTAGTGAGTGTGGTAGTCAGCTTGCAAAGTACAAGAAGGTAAAAAAGAACAATCAAGAGAAGTTAGATTCAGCAATTAAATCAGTTCAAATCTCACTTGGTTTTGCAGGCTAGCAAAAAGCCCCGCTGAGCAGAGCAAGGGCTATCACATTACAAGGTAATTATAATCATGCATTACTATAAGTTCAACGTCGCAGGGTGGGCAAAGGACACTAGCCATCTATCACTAAAGGAAGAGGCGATATACCTAAGGCTTATCAACTTCTATTACGACCACGAAAAACCAATCCCACTCAAAACCCACTTGGTTTTAAGAAAGTTGCGAATGGCTGACGAGTCGGAAACGGTTGATATCATCCTTGAGGAGTTCTTCACAAAAACAAAAGATGGTTGGATTCAGAATCACTGCGAGAAATTAATAGGTGAATACCAAAAAATGGCAGAGCGTAACAAGAAAAACGCAAAGCTGGGAGGTCGCCCTAAAATCAATGACTTAGCAAAACCAAGTGGGAATCCAGAAGATAACCAAGAGGAAACCGAATCGAATCCGAAAGGTATCCCTAACTATAAACTAGAAACTAATAACCAAGAACTAGAAACTACTAACGAAAAACAACCTGATAAAAAGCCCTCCCGCTTCGCTGAGTTTTGGGGTTTGTATGGAAAGAAAACTGGCAAGGATGTATGTGAAAGAAAATTCAACAAGCTGAAAGAATCTGATGTGAACAAGATATTCGAAGTGTTGCCATCGTACATAGCATCAACACCGGATGTTCAGTACAGAAAGAACCCATCAACATGGTTGAATCAAAAGTGCTGGGAAGATGAGATACAAGGCGCTCAAGTTATTAAATCGCCACAACAACAACAATACGACCACGAAGCAGCTAAACAGCGTGAAATTGAAGAAATTAGAAAAGGCTTAATGTAATGGAAAACCTATCAAGATTTGAGGCTGAGCAATCAGTAATCGGATCTCTACTAATCGACAATGATGCATTCGATAAAATCTCATTCATAGAGTCAGGTGATTTTTACGCAGGGCACCACAGGATCATCTTCTCGAAGATTGTAGAGCTTCTGGATAAGGGAGTGTCTGTAGACCCTGTAACTATGGCTGACAGATTCAACGATGATGAGCTAGCCATGATTGGAGGAATGGATTACCTAGTAGAGCTATTCAAGAATACGCCATCGTCTGGGAATGTTGTTAGCTACGCAGATGCTGTCAAAGATATGTCAAACAGACGCAAGGCTGTTAAGTCCATGCAAGAGGCAATGGAAAAGCTTGGTGATGTTAGGGAAAGCACTGTTGGAACAATTGCAGAGCTGGAAGAAGCTCTGGATAAAACCATAGTATCAGCGGCTGACTCTGACATCTTGACGGTTGATGAGCTTATCGAAATGACCATGGATGAAATGGATAGAAGCGCGGTCAACTCGCGAACTGGATTATCTTCTGGAGTTCAAGAGATTGACGACCGACTAGGTTATAAGCTCCTAGCATTTGGTGAAGTTACAGCGCTTGGTGGCCTATCTAAAAACGGTAAGACACTAACTGCAAATACAATCCTTGCTCGCGCTGGATATCAAGAAGGTGAGACAGCTCACGTTTTCAGTATAGAGATGCCAGCTATCGGAATGTTTAATGGTATCGTTTCTGCAATGAGCGGCGTGCCTAATAACTTCTACGCTCGTCAGGACTTCTATCACAAGATGTATGGTACTGACGAATACCAAAAGATGGTTAACCGATGGGGTGCATCAGCCCAAGAACTTAACAACTCAAACCGAATTACGATTGACAGCAAAAAACAGGTTGATGCTGATTACATTTGTTCGAACATGAAGAAACAGTTCGCCATTCACAGAAATAACGGCAAGAGATTGCGCCTAGTAGTAATCGACCACATTCACCGAATGGAATACAAAACAAACGGTCAGCCGTTAACGTATGCGATTCGTGATGCGATGCGAAAGATTAAGAACACGGCGGCTGAATTGGATATTGCGGTAGTTGCACTTTGTCAGCTGAATAACTCAGCAGATGGTAAAGACCCGACATCATTCCATATTCTGGATAGCTCATCGGTTCGACATGAGATGCAAGCTTTCATTGGCACGCGATTATTTAGACAAGACGGTGGTACTTTCTTCGGCATATACGGCGACTCACAGCGTTATGGTGATATGGATACACAAAGCACGCCTGCATACATGAAATTGACTGGCGGCGTTCTTAGGACTCTTGGTGAGGGCGAATACTTCACACCGCAACCCACAGAAGAAACACAAAGCAATTACAAACGATAAACTTTTAAATAGATAGGTAATGAGATGAAATGCAATGAATGTAAATTCTGGACTGTTGGCAAAGAATGCCAAGGATACGAAGAGAATAACCAGTGGGGTGAATGCTCTGAGATTCTTAGCAGTTTATTTGAAGTAACACTGCAAACGGGAATGGACGGTGGATACGTAAAATCAATAGAGACTGACGGTTTATTTTTCTGTAAGTCGTTCCAGCAAAAACTAACCGCTGACCAGTTGAGAGGTAAGTAATATGAAAATCAAGAAAGGCTCAGTTATTCGCGAATACAAGTACGGCTACTGCATTCAATCAACAGTAATCACAGACCCAATTGAGAATGAGCGCGGTCAATTAGAGTTTAAGGCTGAGACAAGTATCGGTTCGATTATCGAGTACATGAAAAACGAATCAAGCCTAGAGATTGTTAAGGAGTAGAAATGAGCAACGTCTTTAGAATGCCAAAGCTACACAGAAACTCCCCGGCAATGGGTAAGATACTCAAGGACATCGAGAAGCGCGGATGTTTTTATTATAACAATGCCAGGGTAAAGCTAGACGAAGCTAACACGAAGGTAGACGGCGTTTATGTTTATTTGGCATATACGCCAGCGTGAATCCAATTGATGAGCTTAGAGAGCGTTACGGAGGCGTTTTAATGGCATTTGAGAAGTTAGTAACGAGCGTTGACGACTTGCACGAGATAAGTGGATACGCACATGACCACTTTGAGCAGGGAGGTGGAGCGCTAAAGGTTAAGATTACGAACAGTGGCAAGCGGTCCTTGTCGCAGAACTCGTTCCAGCACGTGTGCTACCAGGAGATTAGCAAGTACCTGGTAGCTAAGGGGCGCAATGAGTGGACTCCTGAGTTTGTTAAGAAGAACCTAAAAAATAAATTATTAGGATGGGAAGCCGAAACATTCGTTGATGTTAAGACTGGCGAAAGACGCGATATTTGGACGCTCAAGAGTTCAAGTAAGCTAGATAAAGGCGAGGCGATGAATTACATCACTCAAATACTAGATTGGGCTGAGTCTATTGGTTGCCATATCAAGGTTCCAGAAGACAGTGAATACATGAAAGCAATGCAATCTCAAAACATGTGACGCATATCACGGATAGTAATCTGTATTTTGGTTACTATCTTCTTAAGGTTTTAATTTGGGTTTCAAGATGATTAAAAAGTCAGACATTGGCAATGAAGTGGAAATTCGTGGTGAGAAGTTCATTGTTCTGGATTTTTCTCAACAAACTTGTGTTGATGATTGGGGTTATGGTCCAGTTTGGGAGTCTTGCACGGCAACACTTCAAAATGCCGACAGTGGCGAAATACTAGAAATTAATTGGGAGGATTAGATATGAATGAAAGAATAATCAATCAAGAAGATGCTGCAAGGATCATGTGTAGAGTTAGAAAGTTAATGGATTCAGATTGCGAGTGCACTGCCTTACTGTCTAGTTACGGCGTAAGAAGCAAGGATGCATGCTTTGTATCTATTGAGGCGATAAAAGATCTAGTTGAATCTAGAATTAAACCAACAAGTATTAGTAAGGATTTCAGGTTATGAACGAAAAAGAATTATTTGCAGTTAGGCAGCAATTGCCTCTAGAGCAAAAAATACAGATGACAGTTAGCAGGCTTATAGCTTGGATAGAACATTGGGAGTTAGTTGAGTGTGATAACGAGCCAGATGCACCTGTATATCTAGCTTTATCTGGAGGCAAAGACAGTAATGTCGTGGCTGACTTGATTTATCGATTCTTGCCTAAAAAATACCACAAAAGCGTCATTATGGTGTTCTCAAATACAGGTCTTGAGATGCCTGAGATTGTAAAGCACATCAGAGAGGAATTAATAGGGAATCAAGGGTGGCCCATAGTTCAGATAAGGCCAAAGCGATCTTACCAAGAGGTTTGGAAGGAAGAGGGTATACCTCTAGTCAGCAAAAAGGTGGCAAGACAAATACGCACACTGAAAGCCGGACCAACTGGCAAGGGTGACACATACAGACTTTATGATGAAGGCATCACATCCAAAGGGCATGCAGCACCAAGATGGAAGCTAGCCAAGAAGTGGCGACACCTTGTAGATAATCCTGATATTAAAACCACAGAGAAATGTTGCGACGCCCTAAAGAAAGACCCAATAAAGGCATTCGAGAAAGAATACAGAATGAAAGGTCGAGCTATCACAGGAATGATGGCGTCAGAGGGTGGATACAGAGCTGGAATGACACAGTGCAACGTTTTCGAAGGTGGTACAACTCGCTCATCTCCAATACTGTTTTGGACTGAAAAAGACATCTGGGAGTACATCAACAAATACAACGTTAAGATTTGCGAGGTGTATTACCAGCGTGTGTTTGATGGTGATGGGAATTGTGTTGCTTCTGATTGGCCTTTTAGTGAGCTGCCAACATTCCAGGAGTTTAGAAAGTCAAAGCCAATGCTAAACCAAGTTCAAGGTGATGCTAAAGCAAATGATCACTATGGAAGTTATGCAATATTTGAAGACTGGAAGGATGACAAGAAGAAGTACACTATGATTCAGGGTGAGAATCGTACGGGTTGTATGTTCTGCGCATTTGGGGCTCACTTGGAGAAGGGCGCTAATAGATTTCAAAAGATGAGCGTTTCACATCCACGCCAGCACTCAATTGTAATGGACAGAATTGGAATGAGAGAGCCACTTGAGTTAATCGACGTCAAAGTTACTTTTGATTGAGTTGTGATACCTATCACGGAAGTTGGTGGATATTGAATTTATAATGTACCCATCAACTGAAGAGGTTAATCAAATGGCTAGACCATATAAATTAGCGAATTATTCGCAAGAAGAAGTAAGAGCAAAAGTAAAAGAGCTTGGCACTATCGCAAAGGCGGCTAAGTTCTACGAATGCGCAGAGAAGACAGTAAGTAATAAGATTGGATTCTTTGTGTATCGAAGCGTTGACCCAAAACATCACAAAGAGCTTAAAGAGTTGCTGAAGATTCACACCAAGAGTCGAGTCGGTGAGCTTATGGGATACTCACAGAGTCAAATGGAGTGGTTTACCAAGAAGCACAAAATTAAATGCTCGTCGAAAGGTAAGCCAAAGATTGATTCAAACCTTACCCATTACGAAATGAACAACATGGATGAGGTTATCAAGGATTACGCGACCATTTTAGATTGCGCGGATGAATTAGAAGTAAGCGCAAAGACAATACATCGTCATTTAAAGATTTGCAGAGAGCGTAAGCGTGAAGCGGCTCACGGTTCGAGTTAATCAAAACTAGTAGGGTAGCTTAGGTAGGTGCGCTATCGTTTAATCTGGTAACGCACGAGTGGTTTAAATTGAATGTTTAGGGGCGATTATGACAATTGAAGAGTATGAAATGGAATTCCTCCCAGAGCTTGATGCTAATTGGCGGATATCGTTAAGTTGGGATGAGTGGGTAAAGAAGAGCTACCAATCATTTATGGATAGCGTAGCAGAGCAAGAATTAAATATGGAGTTGAATCAGTTATGAGTAAGTGGATTAGTGTTCATGATTGCGTTCCTTCACTTGGCACCCAGTGCTTGGTGGTTCTTGATGGTGGACGCATGGAGGCTGGTTGTTATGAGGGCGAAGTGTTTGGGTTTACCGTTGATAACTGTCCCATTGATATCACCCATTGGATGCCACTTCCTGAGCCGCCGGAGGATAACTAGATGGCAATAGAAAAGGCACTACTTCAAACTACACTATGCGCATTAGACTTTAAAGCTAACCTTGAGGCTCTAGATGTGCCAGCAAGGTTGATTGAGAATGCGAGTGGGAATCCAAGTCGCTATGTCATATTGGACAGTACAAACCTAACCACAGAGCAAAGGGTAAGGCTAACAAGGCTGCATGATTTGATGTGGTGTCGCATAGACGTGGCTGATATTAAATTAATTGAGGAATGGTGATGGCTATATTTGGGTGGTTAATGCTGGTTGCAATATCTCTCTATGTAACGTTTTGCTTTGTTGCTGGAAGTATTGTGTCTATGGGGTTTAGTGGGAAAACTATGGGAGCGCTTGTTAACGTGCTTGGTGGCTCTGTTATTCTAGGGTTGTGGTATTTCACTGCGACTCAATTTCCATTTGAGATATCGATTAAATAATCGTGACAGCAATCACAGACTTAAAACAATGCGCAGTCTATTATGGCTGCGTACTTAATTGAATAGGAAGTTATAATGGAAAATATTAACGTTACACACATTCAATCTCTTGATATCTCAGGATTGAGCAATATACGAGTTACCACTAGCGGCAGGTTGATGGTTCTGACCACGCTGCCAAATGACAAATCTAATTATGAGAAAGGAATGCGCAGAGCAATGCAAAAGATTGCAGCTTCATGCGGTCGCGTGTTTGGTGCTGATGTGGGCTATGAAGATTTACCAGATTTAGTAGAATCGATTGTGAGAAGTAAGAAGGAGAGCTCAAAATCAACCAAACTCGTAAAAGTCGAAGAGTCTATCTTTGATTTAAAGGAAGAGTTTGAGAAGGGTGAGTTGTATCGAGTTTATGCTCATCATGGTGACGAACCGATGTGTGGCGTTATCGATAGTGAGTTTTCTCTAATTCAGGCAGCGGATAGAAGTAATGTTTACCGACAAGTTGAGATTGATTGGGGTAGTGAGCTTAGAGAGGCTTTAGAGTTAACGAGTCACAGGCCGCTTGGTACTGGAAGTGTTCGAGTTGGAGACTCAGATTTAACTAATGATGAATTTATCGCGCTATGCCATAAAGTGGCAGAACTAACAGATAAACCAGAGTAAGGGGTGGGTATGAGTGATATAGGAAAGCTATCAAAGCTATGCAAAAACTCGGTCACAGTTTCTATAAATAGTCATCGAGATTACTATCAAAGTGTAATGAGCTACTTGCTTGATAGTGCGGATTTACCTAGCGAGATGTGGCAGAAGAAAAACAATGTAGACCTTACACCTGAATTGCTTCAGCATCACGGAATAACTCAAGATGAGCTAGACACCATGGTTGAGCTTAATACTATCGTTGAAGGTCAGTTTTACCCGCACACGGCTAATGGGTTCTTCACGGTTGTGCATTATGATGTTGATGCTGTCATAAAGCATGCAATAGATCAGATTGAGGGTGAGTGATATGGGTGATTTTGGATTTTCATGACTATTCTAGTATTGTTATTTTATGGTGAGCCTGATTTGCACTCATCGCTAGTTCACTTTTTGAATAAGTAAACAAAAGCCCACTTAACCGTGGGTTTTCTCATTTCTAAGTATGGTGATATAATCAAGCTAATTCGGTTAGGCCGATTAACATTAAATCATAAGGTGATTATATGGGTGCAGGTAGACCAACAACCTACACAAAAGAGGTTGTAGAAAAGGCTAAGGATTACATTGCTAATTGCCCCGACCAAGTACCATTAGTTGTAGGGCTGTGTCAGTACATAGGGCGCTCTAAAAGCACTGTTTATTCATGGGCTAGGGATGATGACAAGAAAGAATTTCTGGACGTCTTAGAGCAGATTGAGGAACTTCAAGAGGTTAAGTTGATAAAAGGTGGTCTTTCTGGTGAGTTTAACTCCCCAATAGCCAAGATGATGCTGACCAAGCATGGCTACTCGGATAAAGTTCAACAAGATAATGTTTCCTCTGATGGCTCAATGACTCCAAAAGAGCCTGTAACTCTAAGTGACTTCTATGCAACCAACCCTAAATCCTGAGCTTCGAGAGTTTTGGGAAACCAAAGAGGTTGATGGCGACTCGGTTATAGGCCGAGTTTTGCATGGTGGCCGTATGTCTTCAAAGTCTCATGATGTTGCTGGTATGGCTATTGCTCGCGCTAACTTCATGCCTCAACGATTCCTTTGTACGCGTATGTATCAGAACAGGATTTCAGATTCGGTTTATACATTGCTCAAGGATAAGATTCATTACTTCGGATTGCAGAATAACTTCAAGATTTACGCCGATGCTATTGAGCATAAAACCAATGGGTCGCTATTTCGATTCTATGGCATCGCTCGTAACATCGATGAGATTAAATCATTCGAAGGCGCAAACGTATGGTGGAATGAGGAAAGTCACAACCTAACTAAAACCATGTTCACCACAATTCGACCTACCATTATGCGTAACGACGGCGCTGAGATGTGGTTCACCCTCAACCCTCTATTGGCTAGTGATTACAGCTATCAACGCTTAATTGCATCCCCACCCAAAGGCTTCTTGGTTCACCAGATTAATTACAACCGTAATGGGTTCTTATCTGAGAGCGCATTAAAGGATATTCAATCAGAGTTCGATGAGGATGAAGAGTTGGCAACTCACATATACCTGGGCGTACCACTTACGGATGATGATTCGTCAATCATTAAGCGCTCATGGGTTGAGGCTGCCGTTGATGCTCATATGAAGTTAGATATCGATTTCACTGGTGGCTGTAGCGTTGGCTATGACGTTGCTGATAGTGGTAGTGATAGAAACGCTGTAACGGTATTCAATGGTTCGCTTGCTGAAGTAATGGATGTATGGAAAGCGAAAGAAGACGAGCTTGATGTGAGTAGTTTAAGGGCTCACGGTCACGTTAAAGGCGATGGTCATATGTCTTACGATTCTATCGGCGTTGGTGCGGGCGTTGGTGCAATACTCAAGAAGGCAGGCAGGAAGAACTATTCAAAATTCAATGCTGCTGGTGAAGTGTTTAATCCAACTAGAGAATACTCTCCTAAAATCACTAATAAGATGAAGTTTGAGAACTTAAAAGCACAGGCTTGGCGTGATGTTGCTGACCGACTAAAGAACACTTACAACGCTGTGGTAAAGGGCGCTAAGTTTGACGTTGCTGATATGATTTCAATATCTAGTGACATTAAAGGTCTTGAAGAGTTAAAGATGGAGCTTTGTGAGCCTCATAGTGATTACTCTAAACGCGGCCTTGATATGGTAGAATCAAAGAAAGATGTAAAGAAACGATTGCAGAAGTCGCACGATTTATCAGATTCATTCATCATGGCGGCATGTCCTCACTTAGTTAAGCAAGCTCGAAAACGCTTCGCAATACACGGGTAAATACAATGGAAACAAAACTAGACAAAGGTTATACCGACAACTTGCCATTATGGGCTCAGGTTCGTGCGGCTATTCGAGGTAAGCAAGGGGCTATTAAGTTACTTGATGGCAACTGTGGTTATTACGGATTAGTACCGCCTGCATATCGTGAGACTGTAGAGAACTATAAGATTGTAGATAAACGCCGACGCTCATACTTTGCGCGTGGTCGGTTCTTCAATGCTACCGGTCGTACTCATGACGCATACGTTGGAATGGTTGGGGCAAAACCTGTTGAGACCGAAGTGCCTAATGGCTTAACTGGCTTCATGGAAAGTGTTGACGGTGAAAATTCAACTATCAATGACTTTGCGTTAGAGATTGCGTCAGAGCTATTGGTTACTGGTCGTTACGGTGTGTTAGTTGATCCACCTAGCAATGAAGGTAAGACTCGCAGCCAAATGCAGCCAGCTAAACTAATTGGCTACAACGCCGAAGCAATGCCTCATCATGTGGTATCTGGCGGTAAGTTAGTGCTGGTGGATTTGCTTGAGTTATATTGGGAGAAAGAGGGTGATGAGTACGAATGTAAAGAACAGGTACGCCGCCTTGAGTTAATCGAAGGTGTTTATGCGTCAAAGATTAAGCGTGATGGTGATTGGGAGTCTATCGTTCAGCCTACTATTGACAACAAGACTCTTGATTACATCCCATTTCAGTTCTTTGGCTCAGAGCAGAATAAGCCAATTTATGACCGCCCGGTAATGTTTGATTTGGCCCATGAAAATATGGGCCACTTCCAATTGAGTTGTGATAACCTGGAGAACTTGCACTATCACGGTCAAGGTATGACAAACGTGTTTAGCGATGCCGACCCAGATAGCATTGCTGAAATGAATCCAGATGGAATCGATGTTGGTGCCAAGGGTGTAAACCAATTCGCACAGAAGGATAGAGTTGAGATTCTACAAATCGCCGCTACTGGTGCTATCTCCACAGAAATGGAGCGAGTGGAAAAGCGCATGATTATGTTGGGAGCTCAAGTAACTCAAGATGCGTCCACCAATCAAACTCTAGGCGCTAAGGAGATTGAGTCTAATGCATCTACCAGTCAGTTAAAACGAATCGCTGTAAACACATCCAAGGGCTTGCAATGGTGTATCGAACAGGCCGCATTGTTTATGGGTATTTCTGGTGGGGTTAAAGTAAAAGTTAATGACCAGTTTGTAACTGACGACATGACAGCTCAAGATGTTCAATCAGTATTCCAGGCGGTTCAAGGTGGCTCACTACCTCAATCAGTATTACTTAACACTGCGAGAAAGGCAGGATATACAGATAAGACTAACGAGGAGCTTATCGAGGAAATGGAAGAGTCTGGCATTGAAGGTTCAACTGAGCGTGAGGCTGAATTGCAAATTGAGATTGACAACCTGCGCGAGCAACTGGCTAACCAAGGCGGTGAGTGATATGAAAAATAAAGTAATTAAAAGCAATGATGTTTGGGATGATATTTTAAGGGCTTTAAAAATGGATAGAGACATCGACGAACCAATGATATCAATGACGATTGTTCTGGAGAATGATATGCCAGTTGTTGTAACTCAAGCAAAATATGCATCAAATAGCGAAGATTAGATATGGCGATAAATGAGGAGCTAACAGCTATCGAGTCTCAGCATGGCGTGTATATTCAACGCCTAGCTGTGCAGTATGGTAACGAGTCCAAACCTTTTATCGATTCAATGAGCGAGCGCATTAGTGCTCGCATCAATCGTGAGGTTGGAAGGAATTTAACACCCAATCGCAGGGCTTGGTTGCTTGAGGATGTAAATGAAATTGTAAGCGAGGAGTTAAAGAGATACACAGATTCACTCAAGGCTAACAATGCAGACTTAGGTAAATATGAGGCAGACTTTCAGGCTAAGACTTTATCTAGTTTATATCAAGCTACTGAGGCTGCATCGATATCTAAATCGGTTATCAAGACTAATGCTAACAACACTCTAATCAAGCTGGGTGATGACTCATACACAGGTTACACGCAGATGCTTAACAATTACGTTAGGCAGAACAGGGAGCAGATTGATAGCATTGTTCAACAAGGATTTGTGAGTGGTACGACGACGCGAGAGATTGCGTCACAGGTGTTAAGTGAAGTTGATAATCGCATTGTTAAGACTCGACGCGAGGCTATGAACATTGCTCGCACTGGCTCCAACCATTACGCTAACTCGGCGCGCAAGACTTACTTTGATGAGGAGCCAATTGTCATAGGCACTCGCAGGATTGCCACTATTGACACAGTCACGTCTGGAATTTGTAGGGGTATTGATAACACAGTGGTGTTAAAGACCGATTCTAACTATAGAAAGGCGTTCAGCCCATTTCACAGAAATTGTCGTACAGCAAACATACCAGAGGTCGATGCCAGATATAAGCATGATGATGACGGCGGAGAGCGACCTGAAAACTTTCGTAATGCAGAGTCTGGACTATTAGAGCCAGGAACTATTAGCAGCAAGAAGATTTATTATGATGCGCTTTATGATTTGGACTATAAATCCCAAGACTTGGTACTTGGCCCCACGCTAGGCAAGGCATTCCGCAAAGGCATCAAAGAAGGCTCACTTACTCCAGAGTCATTCGCTAAGTTAACAATTGATGAGAAGAACCTGAAACCTTTAACTTTGCGTGAGATGGAAGCAAAGGACAATGAACTCTCAAGGCTAATCAAATCAGTTAAGTGACGCAGCTCACAATTACAAACCGTCGATGTTTAAATCTAACACCCATTAGCTTATTGTTACTGGGTGTTTTAATTTAAATGATAGGTAAGATTATGATTGATTTAAGCAAGCGAGACTTCAAGTTTGCGAAGGATGCCATCGACATTACAAACAAGTCATCGCCAAAATTTATAGATAGAGTCCTTGAGTTTAATTTTGAAGGAAAAGTTAATGTAGGAATGAGGCTGACTCAGGTTGATGGCTCAGTTTTACAGGTGGTTGATGTTGAGCAAGATGGTGATTTTGTAGTTGCTCAGTGCAGATTAGTATCAATAATTAAATAGAGAGTAAAAGATGACAACATATAACAGTTACGAAGCGGCTAAGATTGAAAAATAAATCATGCGGTGTTAAAGTGCAGTTGATTAATTTTATGGACGGTTGATTTATGAGAAAGAATCTTACCTATGATTACTGCGCTAGCATTTGCTCTGAATTTAAAGCAAGGTCGGAGATATCAAGAGAGCACCAGACAGTGTACAAAAAGGTAATTCAAAGCGGATGGAGTGAACTTCTTCCTAGTAGAGCCAATACAGAGCATACAAGGGATAGCTGCATGAACAATGCTGCAAAGTGCAAAACAAGGGGTGAGTTTGCCAAGCGCTACCAAGGGATGTACAGGACTAGTAGAAAGAATGGATGGATGGACGACTTCTTTCCAGGTAGTGGTATAGCAAAGCCACAGGCTTGGAGTCTACTTTCGGCAGTTAGAGAGGCAAAAAAGCATCTCAGCTCAGGTGATCTAATGCGATCAAATAGGTCTGCATACAATTATCTTAAAGATCTGCATCTAGTTTCAAGGGTTTTTGGGAATAGAGGTAAGGACTTTTGGACGCCTGGAGTGATGAGGGCTCATGCTTTGCTTTGTGAAAATAGGAGTGATTTTTATAGATATTACAGGTCTGCGTATTCAGCTATGAACAGACTTAATTGCAAGGAATATGTAATAGCAGACATACCAAGAGGAAAGGCTGACTCTGATATTTTTTACGCATGGCAGGTAATATCACCATCATGCATGGACGTATGGAAGGTTGGGGTTACGTCGTCAAAAATAAAGCACAAACAGAGAGCTTCAGATGTATCAAGAAGTCTAGGCGTATCAATTGGCACATACTTCCAGAAGTCGATCGGAGAAAAGTCTGCCTTAATGCTGGAGAGAGAAGTGCTAGATCGGTTTGATGGGTTTTCTGGAATGTCTGGCGATGGATCCACCGAACTAATAATTGCAACGCCGAGTGATATTGAGAATATTTTTAATAAATTAGGATGGTAAATTATGAATTACAGTAGTTTTGCTGATGCAAAAATCGCACACCCAGATGAAGATATTTATTCTTACAAGGGTAAATACCAGACAGGTAGTGCACCATGCAGACTTGGCGAGTGGTGGAAGAAATGCAACCCTGCTGACCACTGCGTGACAGTTGAGAGGTTCTTGGCTGATGGTCATAAGTTTGTTGAGGGTGATTTGGTTTTAGATGGGCGAGATGTGTTTCAGATTACAGACTCCGCACCGCGAAATGGGTTTTGGTTTTTTGTTGATGTATCAAACGAGCCTGATGATTGCGATAGCGATCGCTACATCCTACGCGCCGCAGCACTAGAGGAAAAGCCTATCGAAAATGTTGAGTGGGTTAATGGTGATAAGTGTGTGTTTGCTGGTGAAGAGCATACCTTTGGCTGCATCAATCCTATATGCGATCAAGGGTCAGTAGTTATTTTCGATGAAACGGGTGATTATCATGGCTGCTCCGTTGGTGAATTATCAAAACCAGAAACCCCACAACAACGCGAAGACCGTGAGCGATTGGAGGCGGCTTATGATTTATTTTGCCATGTGCAGATAGTTAACAATAGGCCTGACTGTGGATTCGAATCATTCGAACTCTACGAAAGGAGCAATCCCTTGTATACTTTAATGGTAGACAAAACCAACTACCGCAAGGAGGTGAAGTGATGATTTACTTAGTATCCTTTAAAGTCCCATCATCTGGAAATATCTGCGGTCACAAGCACATAGAAATGGAAAGATGGTCTGACAACAACGACACGGCAAAGGCTATGGAGGTAATCGGCAAAGTTCACGAATACAATCCAGATGACATAATCATAACTTCAGTCTTTAAACTTCCCGACCAATAATAAAACCAAGCCTCGCCATCGTGCGGGGCTTTAATTTGTAAGTATTGACTTTTGAATGTTATAATCATTTCGTGCGGTTAGGTCGCATAATATATTCAAACGCATAAGGTGCATTGGAATGAACTTAGAACAATTACTTGCTTTAGGTCTTGATGAAGACAAGGCAAAACAGGTCGCAGCACTTCATGATGAAGATGTTACTGGCTTGAAGACAAAGAATACCGAGTTGCTTGGTAAGTTTGAGTCATATAAAACTGACTTGAGCACTAAAGACCAAGCGATTGAAGACGCTCGACAAGTTGCGGCTGCTGCTGAAGAAGCTAAACTAAAAGCTAACGGCGACATGGAAGGTTTGAAAAAGCACTACGAAGAGCAACTGGCTAACACTACAGCTCAAATGAAACTTCAAACTGAAACAGCTCAGAACGCACTAAAGCAGCGTGATTTATCAGAGGTTCATTCTGAAATTATGCGTGGTGTTCATGAAAACTTCACACCAGCAGCTCAGGCCTTACTGAATGCAAACACAGAAGTTAGCTACGACGAACAAGGTAATAAGAAAGTAACCATTCGTCACGGCGATAAAGAATTTAACACAACTGCTGATTTTAAAGAGTTTGCAAAAACAGACCCTACATGGTCGGCAATGTTAAGTGCTCCGAACACTCAGGGTGTAGGTGCAGAAGGCAACAAAGGCGGTCAGGCTGCTAACGGTAAAATGACACTAACTGAAAAGGCGATGCTCGCTAATTCAGACCCAACTTTTGCTCAACAATTCAATAAGGCATAAACATGGCTACTACTCAAATTGCAGATATTTATAACCCGTTAGTGTTTGCGGCAGCAGAACAAGAAGCACAAATCGAACTAAACGCATTCTTATCGTCTGGCGTTATGTTTGAAGACCCTCGAATCACAGCGATGGCGTCTGTTGGTGGTAACATTGGTGAGCTGCCATTCTTCAAGCCTCTAGGTACGGAAGAGCCTAACTATTCGGATGATGATCCAGATAACAAATCAACACCGAATAAAATCACCAAAGGCATCATGAAATACCGCCTTGCTAGTCAAAACCAATCTTGGTCTACTATGGACTTAGCAGTTGACTTGGCGCTTGAAGACCCAGCGATGGCAATTACTAACCGCGTTGGTAACTACTGGGCTACAACCAACGAACGCCGCCTGATTCAATCGACTATGGGTATTCTTGCGGATAACGTAGCGAATGACTCTGGTGACATGGTTGTTAACATTGCTACCGATGCTGCCGGCGCTCCGACTGACGCTGAGTTAGTAAGTAACGATGCAATCCTAGATGCACAACAAACCGCTGGCGACCATCAGGCAGGCTTTGCAGCAATCGCAATGCACTCGGTTGTTTACAGTCGACTACGTAAGCAGCAGTTAATTACATTTGTTCGTGATGCAGACAACAACACTCTATTCCAAACATACGGCAACCTTCGTGTAATCGTTGATGACTCAATGAGCGCAGTTGCTGGTACAAACCGAGTAACTTACACGACCGTTATCTTTGGTAATGGCGCCGTTGCTCACGGTGTTGGTCGTACTAAAGTTCCTTCTGAGCTTTACCGTAATCCAGATGCTGGTAACGGTGGTGGTGAGGAGCAGCTTTACTCGCGCCGAGCTGACATCATTCACCCTCTTGGCTTTGAGTTCTCATCTACTTCTGTTGCTGGTCAGTCTGCAACATTGGCCGAACTTGCAACTGCTGCTAACTGGAGTCGTGTATGGGAGCGTAAAAACATCCCTATGTGCTTCCTTCAAACTAACGGTTAATTAATTGAGGGGTTCGCCCCTCTTAACTGAGGCTAACATGGCTAAGAAAGAACTAACAAACAACGAGCACAACGCTGAGGTTTTTACTAAAATCAAAGCGCTTGAAGTTCAAATTGCAGAACTAAAGTCGACACTAAAGAAGGCTGAGTTACCAAAGCAAGCCGACTTAAATGAATGCAATCGACTTGCTCGACTCGCTAAAACGGCTCCGGTTAAGGTTAATCCGAAGTTGGTTTCAGAAGAGTCAGGCATCAAGAAATAGAAATTATTAATTCGAAAGCCTCCTTTACTGGGGGCTTTTTGCTTAATGGAGGGTGTATGTCTACGTATAAATCACAAAGCAACGCTGAAGAAATGCTGAATGAGTTGCTTGAGGATATTGTCATTGAGAGTGGTGGGTTTATCACTGGTGGTGATAAGGTCACACTTCTTAGAAATTGGCTAACTGCTGTAGGGGGTTAATATGCCAAGTGTAAATGAACTACTAAATGATATTTTAACTGAAGTAAAAAAAGAAGGCGGAATACCTGCTGATGTATGCCGTATTGGTTGGGGTTCGTATTTCAACGGAGACCAAACGCCGATTGCAATTCCCGCTAACACTGAAACGAAACTAACGCTCACAACAATCGGAGGCACTGAGAGGGAAGAATATCTTCCTCTTGGCGTGTCTGGGCTATGGAACTCAACAACAAGCCAGTTTGATTTTACCTCGCTTGAGGTTGGCGATATGGTTGATTTGCGCGTTGATGGCTCCCTAACTAACTCAGGGTTTAACGAGTCGTTCGTTCTTAACCTTCAAGTTGGCATTGGTTCGCCTGGAGAGTTCACGCTTCCATTTACATCAGGGAACAGGCTGTTTGCTGGTACTGCTGCTGTGTCTAGATACAACGGCATCTTTATTGGCTCAGAGAGCGCTAAAAACTTCCCCGCTGAGTTGAGGGTTGTAACTACTGATGCGGCTAGTGGATTTCTGTATGACATCTACATCAAGGTGCTAAAACGAACGGGTGGAGAAATTACACCATAAGAAAAGGCCGCTATTATGCGGCCTTTGTTTTAGTCGTTTCCACCAAATATTAAATCAAAAAACTTACCACCAAAATAATCGATAAGCTTTATCAACGTGTAAGTTACACATCCAACTTCAAACGCCTTCCATAAATCAAACAAACTCATCCAATCATCTCCAAATATAAATTAAACCACATCGCAGCAGTTGGAATTCCAACTGCTGCGAGTAGGATTAGTTAGACATCTATTGTCATTTAATGTCTTTTACTGTGAACTCATCAACAAATCCGTAATTTTGATTGCACGATGCTGTTATGGTGATGATTGATTTTACATTGCCCTTGCTGTCAACGATGTACTTTGTGTTCTCATTGTCATCATTTACTAAGTCAAATATTCTGTGGCCCATAATCTTCTGGCCAGAGTCGCAAACCTCGTTACCATCAATCATAATTGTTTGTTCTATTTTCATATCTATCTCCTATTTAAGTTGCACTAACTATACCAACCCAATCAAAACCAAACTGCGACACAGCTCACACAATCGCAAATATCAAAAACTGTGAGCGCAATCACAGCAAGCCTCAGATGTTTGGATTATTATTTACGTCATCAACAACGACGAGGTGAATGAAATGAAATACGAAGATATGAGCGATTGGGAAATAACAAGAAGAGTTGTAGAGATAAGATGCCAAGGGCAGTTCATTAAGTTTCTGCCTCAAGAGGATATTCTTGAGCCAATGACCTCTGGTGTTATGAGTGACAAGCTTAAAATAATCACAGAGTCAGGAAGGGAGCAGGTCATAGATGTGTGCAACAATCCGTCAGATGCTTGGGGTGTTATTGTTGAGAATAAAATAGCAATTGATTTTATTGATGGCTACGGATGGACAGCTAATCCTGCATTTAACTGCTCTATTTCAGTTTCTTGCCACGACGAGCCGTTACGCGCTGCGATGATTTGCTTTCTAAAAATGAAGGATTCTGAAAAATGAAAAACGTACAAATGAGAATAAACCCTGAGCTATACGCTAAGTTTAAATTGGTAGATGGCGAGAGTAACAATGAGAGAATGGCTAAGTTGCTATCAGAAAGCCAGCTCAACTTCAGACTGATTCGAGATGTTAATTATCACAAAGAAACAGCAAAGCAATGGCGCTCTGCGTGCATCAGTAGAAGCGCTGCAAATAAAACCCTAGCAAGTGCATTGGTTGTATCAATTGCAGTCTCTGTGTGCTCTGTGGCTTACGTATGCGTGACTAATGGGTGGTTTCTGTGAAGATATGTGAACATTCAAGCACAGGCTCAAGCAGTTGCAGCAAGGGATTCAGAAAAGACCGACAACCAAATCAACAAAGCGCAATATGTAAGCGCGAGAAGTCACGCAAAGACACTAGCGATATCAACTCATTTGTTGATGTAATGATGAGTATCTATCCTGAATACTACGGAGATAAGTCATGAAAGTTCAAGAGTTCAAACTAAAAGACGCAACCAAGAAGAAAATTAAAGACCAGTTTGATTTGCGTATTGCATGCTTTCAATCTAACTCACTGCTCGATATGGCCGAGTATTTCTTTACCAATGGAGTTAAGCGCAAGATTGAGTTTGATGAGCTTACAGACCTTGTGAAGACCGAGAAAGGACGAGTTTATACAATGGTGTCGCAACTTAAACTTACTCACGGATTTGATATCGTTAATTACTCAAAGCGCGGGTGTTCAGGATCGTATCAATTGGTTGGATTCACTCTTCGCAATCGTGACCAAGAAAAGAAAATCATCGAGGCCAGCGATAAAAAGCAGCGACTAATCAACAGTGTGTTTTGTTAGGGGGATTTATGCGTGAGAATGGTTACTACTGGGTTAAATTTGATAATGAATGGCTAATCTCTTACTACGTAAAGCCTTGCTATGATGGCGACACCGACAACTGGTGCGTTGAAGATTACAGCCTATCAGATGGTGACATGGAAGAAATAGATGAGCGAATAATAACGAGGGTCTAAATGAATGACGACATAGCAGAAGGAATAAACATACCAAACGGTACGTTCGTTGAGTTAATAGTTGAGCCTGAGTTTGTCTACATGATGGACTCAGAAAGCGGTGGGATTTACGAAGTGTGGCGAGTTCATTAATGTGATGAGCTTAACATTATGACGCTGACTTTATTGGTAAGGTTAGCGTCAGTTAATTAATGAGGAAATAGAGATGAAAGTTTATGGACACACAGTTTGTCAGGATCTAATTGATACTGCATTTATGGATTGCACAGCATGTACAAACTTCACAACTAGGCAGGTTGAGATTAGACTATTTAGCCTTGGCGTCCACAAGGATGCGTGCTATCGAGCTGCTGATAGATTGGTTCAGAAGTGGAAAAAGGAAGGTAAGATTTTCTACGATAAAGGAAATCAGTGCTGGAGAGACATTAAGCATTACGATGCAATTTACGGATAACCAAACCCAACTTTGCATTTGTGTGGAGTGGGTGTATATGTGAATCACAGGCACAAGTGGTTTTCCTATGAGTCACTAATTGATAATTTACTACCATGTTATAATAAGAAAGCCCCGAGACTGGCAGGTCAATCGGGGCTAAATATCTTATCAACGAAAGGATTATAGCATGAGCTGTCATGTATTCAATATTGAAGATGCCAATAAATATGGTGTCGACGCTGCAATTATTCTCCACAACTTAAAGTTCTGGCTTGACCATAATAAAGCAAACGGAACTCATATCAACGATGGCTATGTATGGTCTTACAATAGCGCTAGAGCATTCGCTGACTTATTCCCTTACTGGTCTTCAAATAAGATTCAGAAGACGCTCAAGAAGCTTGAGAATGAAGGTGTAATTATTGTTGGCAACTACAACAAGATGAATTACGACAAAACCAAATGGTACACACTTCCAGAATATAGCCTTCAGCCAAACGGCTCAATGGTTTCAGCCAATCCGCTTAATGGATCAAGCCAAAAGGCTCAACCTATACCAGATGTAAACACAGATGTAATATCAAATGAAATAAATGAACATTTTTCTAAAGAAAAACGCATCGATGTTTTTTCTCTAGATGGATATGAATTCTGTAAAGAGTCTTACAGGTATCTTAATGAAATGGATGAGATCCTAAAATCAGACAGAATGGGAAGCAATATATACACTGGTGGATTGACTATAGACCAGCTTGATTCATGCGAAGATAAACTACGTGAAGTATTAGACGAACCAAGAGAGTGCCAAGACCTAATCTATAGAATATACCAAGAAAGAAATATGGGTAACAAGAAGTCGGTTAGCCTGCCGTATATCCTAATGGCATTCACTGACACTGAAGAGTTTTCACACATAGCGCTAAACTGTAGCGATTGGTTGAGCTAATTAAGTGACCAACCTCACAAATCCAAACGCCCAATCTGACGCATTAGATTTATTGGGTTATTGTTTGGTTGTTGAATTAATGGAGATAGAGAAATGACAATCAAGAAAGAAGACTGCGAAAAGGTAATTCTCACAACTAGCGAGATGAGCCTTCTTAAAAGTACAGGCGATGCTACTGCATACCGCGTTGGAAATGAATACTACGACTTTGAATTTACAAATGAGGAGAACCCATTCGGCGCTAAGTTTGTTATAAGCGAAAGAGCATGGATGATTAAAAAACCACGCACTAATACTGAGTTTGTTAAGTGTGTGTTTGATAGCGCTTGGCATGCGATTAAAGCATTTGAAGATGGCGATGAGCTCTACACTAAGCGCTCACACAAAGACTTTGTGTTGATTGATAATGCGCCTGATGTGCTGCGATTCCTTTATGATTTACACCGCAAAGTAGAAACCGAGATTGATGAGCGTCAGGAGTTTATTGATGCAGCAGTTGAGTTACTCAATCAAAATAGTCACGACCACGAAGCTAATCATTACAAAGAATGGTTTGGCGCAATGTTCGACTCGGGCAAATTTAAACTAGTGGATGGTAAATGATATGGCTTACTTTATAGCATGGATGGTTTTGTTTCCAATATCTCAGGCGATATGCGAAATGATAAGCAATGATAAAAAACAATACTCATCAGGAGTTGAGGGCTTTTCCTCGCTGATTATGATGGCAATATGGCTTGGAGTTGGAGTTGAAATATTTAAATGGGCTCAAATTTAAACTAGCGGAGTGATTATGACAACTATCGATAGGATACTCTGGACGATTGGAGTTGCATTGGTGATAAATTCCACCGCCGCTCTAGTGGCTTATGCAATTGTTTATTAGGAGTGATTATGACAGTAGTTAGTATGATTAAAGAGTGGCGCAAAGGATGCATCAGCTCGAAGGTTGAAGGGGAAAGTTGCCACGAATGCAGCGTTGCACTAATAGAGGCTATAGAGAAAAGGATGTCATCGATTCCTCAATCAAGAACTCACGTGCTGTTGACCAAGTCTGAACTTGATGAATTTATGCATGACTGGAAACTGGAAAGATAATTGATTAGTTAAACTAGAGGGGTTATTTATGGCAGGATTATTAATCGCAATCGTTGCTGTTATTGCGGTAATCTTGATATGGCAGATAATGCTAGATAGCATTTAAAACAAAACCTCGCACTAGCGGGGTTTCGTCATTTCTGGGGTTAGCATGTATAATAACCACACAACTTAATTAAAGGTAAAATCATGGCAATTGTATTAGTAGTTGAAACAGGGCAAATCGTGGCGGGGGCTAATACTTTCGTTGATTTACCTGATGCACGAACACAGATTGAAGCGCTAGGCTTAACTCTAGATGCTGACGATGAGAAGGCAAAAGCTCAACTTACGCAGGCTTACTACCAGTTAAAGCGCTCATATCAGAGCCGATTAAAAGGTCAACTTGTTAGCCAAGAGCAAACAGGGGTATTTCCGCGCCTGTACGTTGAAGCTAACGGCTTTGCTGTTGATTCCGATGCAATCCCACAGGATGTAATCAACGCTCAACTGGCGTACGCTGACAGCATTAACAGAGGTGCAGATTTAAACCAAACCGCGAAGGGTCAAGAGGTATCAAGCGAATCACTGGATGGTGTTGGCTCGAAGACTTACAAATCAGGCTCAAGCTCACGCACCACTCCGCTAGTCCCTGGCGTTACTCAATGGCTGCAACCATACATGAAGTCTAACGGTTTAACCCGTGACGACTATTTCTATGATGGTAAAGGCTCAGGCTATGGTGGTCGCTATGGCTGCTAAGGACTGGATTGATTTTGCTGATGGTCTAGTTACTGACTTTGGTGTTGAGTTTGGTGAGGGTTCGAATAACCCAACCGTTTACCATGTAAAGAAAACTGAAACAGGCGGAACAAGCCCAATCGACCCGCCGACAGTAACCATTGAAGAGCTTCCCATTAACGCAGTATTTACCACTATTGGTAAGTCGGTTATTGATGGCACTTTGATTAAACAGGGCGATGCAGGTCTGACTATTGCTAATTATCCAACTCAAATCCTGCAAGGCGAAACAATCAAGCGCGGAACTGAAGAGTGGGTGATGATTACAAAAGACCCTGTTAACCCATACGGCACTTCCATAGTGCAAAAACTAATTGTGAGGTTGAGATAATGAGTTTTTATTTTGTCTTGTATGAAACTGAAGTTGGAAAAAAAGAAAGTTTTCTTGTTTGCGCCGAGTCTGCAAACCAAGCGTGGAGTGATGCAATGGAGCAAATTAAGGACACCAACAATTATAAGTTCTGGATCGTAGACTTCAAAAAAGTGGAAGGATGAGAAATGCCATTGATTGGTTTGGATAAAGTTGAGAAGGCGATTGATAACATCGTGCTTGAGCAGAATAAAAAGGTGAAGGCTATTTATATTCAAGGCTTGAGTGCGATCATAACCATGACACCGGTTCACTTCAAAGATGGTGGTAGACTGCGTAATAACTGGTTTCTGACCACAGGCAAGCCAAGCTCAGGGTCAAACAGAAAGGCAGAGGGCGAGGCGGCGACCGGATCTCACAATTCAGTAGCTAAGATGCCAGATTTTGTGATGGATAAAACAATATATTTCACCAACAACTTGCCATATGCAAGCGTTGTTGAATATGGAGGATATCCTAAAAACCCGAAGAGAGGGACGAACACATCACTCATTAAAGGTGAGCCAGAATATCAATTCCTTTCCATTAATGGATATTCAGCACAGAGGCCAAATGGAATGGTTCGAATTAACCTGGTTAAGATGAGAAACAAACTATGATTGATATTTATAACGCGCTAATCACAAGGCTAACCACTTCGACAATCGCAAACATTACTGCCGATGATATAGCGTATGATAATGCAGATTTTGACCCGAAAGATAAGGATGCATGGCTATCTACTAACTTCATTCCTGTCGAAAGAGGCGGCTCATCTAAAACCTTAATGAGCGCTGAAGACACCGGTTTATTTCAGGTGGATGTGTTCGTACCACTCAATGATGCAACTGGAGGAACAAAACGTTATAATCTAAGGGCGATTGAGATTGTTGGTGACTTGCTTGATGCATACCCTCAATTTGAAACGCTATCTTTTAACGGCACGAACGTTGAAATAGAAGAATCAACATTTGCTGCACCATTAATTAGTGAAAGCTGGTATCAAGTGCCAGTTACAATAAACTTTAGAAGGTTATAAACATGGCAACTCCAGGCAAAGTAAAAGGTAGTGACTACTACATCATGACAGGCACATCAGGCGCTGAAACCCAACTCATTGGTCAGCTAGAAGGTACCATGACAATTGGTGGCGAGCCTATCGACGTAACCAATAAATCATCACAAGAGTTCATTGAGCTTTTTGATGGCGTTACAACATCTAAACAAATCACATTCTCTGGCTCGCTTCATTACAATAACGACGCTGCATTTGAGGCTGTGCGTGCTGCTGCATTCTCTGGTGAACACCTTAACGCCGTTGTTAAGTGTGGCGAGAGTGGTGAAACATATACTGGTAACTTCCAAATCAGTGGTGTATCAGACACGGCACCAGTTGATGGAACCGCTGTAACTACCGCTGTTAACTTTGGCTCAAGCGGCGTTGTTGTTCGCACGCCTATCACTGCACCTTAAGGATAAAATAATGGCCTCATTTACTCTGTGTTACAAAGAATATGACTTTGGTGAAATTACATTCCAAGACACCAAAGAGTTTCACCGTGAGACGGGTAAGTGTCTCCTTAATTTTATCTGTCACTGCTACTACAAGTATCACGTACTAATGAAGGCTAGCAATGACGTTGGTAGCGTTATTGCCGGCCTTACAGGTGAGTTTAGCGACCTTGAATGCTCACAGGCGCTTTATGTTCTAGCAAAGAAAACCCAGAAGAACGTAAGCATTGATGAAATTTGGGATGGCGCAACAAAAACACATTACTTTAGTTGCGATCTAAATGGCATGAATGAGCCAATTCAAATTGTAGTTGCAAGTATCGGCGCTGACTTCGTGAAAGCAAAGCAGGATATGACAGCCGAAAAAAAGGATTCAGCCCTGCTCCAGTAACAAGGGTTGAGCATTCAACTTTTAACTTTATGGAGTGGTGGCAGATGCTTGTAAAGACTGAAAACATCGCGCCTAGTGAGGTATGGAAAATGTCAATTACTGATGCTCTCTATCTCGTTGATTTCAAACCACCAAAGGATTTAAGCGGCATGACGAATATGTCACGAAAAATTAACGGTGCACCAGATGAGTATCTAGCATGACGACTGAAAGTCTAATAGTAAAATTACAGGGTGATACGTCTAGCCTTGATAAAAGCCTATCAAAAACAAACAAAAACCTAAACGAACTAGAAGACAACACAAAGAAGTCAGATAAAAGCCTGGCGTCAATGGGTAAGGTTGCTGGCGTTGCTGGCGGTGCTGTTCTTGGTGTAGCAAAAGCTGCCATTGCAGTTGGCACAGCTCTAACCACAATGATCACACTGACGGCAAAGAGCGAGCAGGAATTACAATCCCTAAGCCGACAAGCAAAGCTAACAACCGGCGAGTTCGAAGCTCTAGCATTTGCAACCAAGCAGTACGGCATTAACGCAGAGCAAGTGGCCGACATCTCAAAGGACATTAGCGATAAACTAGGCGAGTTTGCACGTGATGGCAAAGGCCCGTTCGAGGACTTCGTTAATACAGTTGGACTAACCACCGAAGAGGGCATCAAGCTTGCTAGAGAGTTTGGCAATCTTTCATCTCAAGACGTTATCTTGGAAGTGTCGAGACAGCTTGAAGAGGCTGGTGCTAGTGCCGATGAAACCACTCAGGTTTTAGAGTCTTTAGGTAATGACCTATCAAAGCTAACTCCTTTATTTGCCGATAATGGCAAGGAATTAACCGAGCTAACCAAGCGCTACAATGATGTTAATTCCGCTCTATCAATCACACAGCAAGAGGCTGAAGGGTTAACTGAGGCTGCTACATCGTTCGACTTGCTAACTGAAACGCTAGGTAATGGCGCGAAAGTAATCTCAGCTCAATTAGCTCCAGCACTTAACGAGTTCTTTAATGGCGTCATTGATATTGTCCCAGAAGCAACTCAAGTAATCGTTGATTTTATTAACACGTTCAGAGATGCGGAAAACATTGAGAACATCGACTCATTAAACCGGTTGATTGATGAGCAAACCGCGAGCATTGAAGAGCTAACGCAAAAGAAAAACGATTACGTCGGTGTTGCTGGTTATAACCGTGATGCTGATGCGGATGAGATTATCACCAAAGCTCGATTGAATGGTGAGATACTAACAGAGACGCAAAGACTTGATGAGCTAATTGCTAAGCGTGACGAGGCTCTAGAGCAACAGCAAACCATAGCAGATGCAGCAAAAGGTAATGGCGGGGTTATCGGTGGCACAATTGGATCGACTTCAGAATCTGCCGGTGGTAGTGATGAATTACAAGCGCTGCTAGATAGGTTTAAATCAGAAGAGCAACTTCTACTTGAGAAATACGAAACTGAAAGGGCTATTGCTACAGGTAATAATGAACTGCTACTTGAGCTTGAGCGTGAATACCTTGAAAGCTCTCAACTACTAAAAGATGAGGCAGCAGCAAAAGACCAAGCGCGACTAGACGAACAAACATCTTACTACGCTGACATCCTTAAGCAGCAAGGAAAGATTGACGCGGAAAATGTTAGCGCTGTAGAGAAAGGTAGTAAAGATAAATCTAAGTCTGAAGAGGCTTATTTGGATGCGGCAATAACAACTGGTAATGCCCTATTCGAAGACCAGAAAGCCGTAAAGGCTGGCTTGGTTGTGGTTGATACTGCCGCTGGTATTTCAAAGGCATTCGCCGAGCTTCCTTATCCTGCTGCATTGGCCGCGTCTGCATCTATCGCTGCAACTGGTGTTGCTCAACTAGCTGCAATTACAAGCGCGTCTAAAGGTGGTGGCTCAACACCTTCTACTGTGCCTGCTGAGTCTTTGCCTGATGAGGCGCCAGAGCTTGAGGCGCAGAACTCAGACCTTAACGGTAGCAATCAGACAGTGACAATTAGGTTTGATGACTCAACCGAGCTTGGTGTAGCATTTAATAACGCCATTGAGCGCTCAAGACAGGACGGGCTAATTTAATGTTTATAAGCACATCTAATTTATCAAAGGTCGCCACAGTAACCGAGGTGCCAGAGTCACTAACTCAGGATATAATGGTTATTACTGATGGTGATTACTCATCGACATATACGGCCACTTTGTCAGGCCAGTTAACGATAAAGTTTACCTTTCCAACTCCGCAAGATATTGAGTACATTGCCTTTGGCGGTACGAACATTTCAAGAAAGGATAGGTTGGTAATCACATCGATTAACCCTGATGAGTTGCTTGACGTTAACTTAAATCAATTGTTCGATGTTAATGGAGAGCAATTATTTGCATTGGCATCTGGTCAGATTGACGACACAACGCTAGGCCTTGATGAGTCGAGAGTTATCGTTTATAAGGTTGACCTAGAGCAAACTCAGGAGGTTGAAATTACCATCTACGGACAAGGGCAGATTCAAATCTCTGAGATTGCCATGGGTAAGCTTTACGAAGTTCCACGCGGTGAGCAATCTGGATACAATAGAAGTTGGGCTGTACCAAACATTAGAGCAAGGTCAGCAACCGGCCTTGATGGTGCTCCCATTAACTTTGTGTACGAAACAGGAACTCAAACCGCTACGATCATCGTAAAAGATAATCTAATGTCAGATTATGAAGCTGAAAATGGATGGCGTGAGATGCTAAAATACACCTCAAGAAACACATTCTATGTGCTTGAGGATGACAATAAGTTTCATAGTTACGCTGGATTCTCAACAACCGGAATGTCAACCAAAGCGCACTCGCAAACTAGAGCGCTTGGTGTGTCTCAATTTACATTCAATACCTTTTCTGGGACTGTTATTTAATGGCTTACTTAAACGATTTCGAACAATCGCATTATGTTATCTATGAGTTGGTACTGCCGTATTGTACGGTTTGCACTCCTAGAGAAAACATCGATGGAACTTGGCACACTCCACCCATGTGCGTTGAAACTAGTGACGCGGAATATTCGCTATTCTTCACAAAGAATAACGCTCCATTCTCAGCGCCGCCAAGCCAGTCAATTGGAATTAAGAGTAAATTAAACTCCACAATCTGGCGATGCGTATCAGGCGCAAGCGTAACAACATCCAAGGCCAAAGCTGGAGGATTGGCAAGCCGCGGTACTATGTCGCTAACCTGCACTGATATTGTTGGCGACCCGGGACCTATCGAATTTACCGATGAAGGGACGCTTTTCGGAAAGTTAATGGCTCGTAACATTCTTGAAGGTAAGAAAATAATCACTCACTATTACTCAATAGGTCGCGACGAGGTAACGCCAGTCGAAGTAAGAACAGAAACGCACTACGTGACCAATGCAACATTGAGCGCTGGAGTGTTTACGCTTAACGCAAAGGATGCACTAAAAGACCTTGAGGCATTCTCTCAGCAATTCCCAACGCCGGGAGAGGTTACGTTAACCGCTGATATTGATGACTCTCAAGTAACCTTTGATATTAGTGACCCCACGGATTTTCCGGCGAATACTTACTTTAGAATGGGCGCTGAACTATTCCGCGTTGATTCAGTGGTTGGAAACTCAATCACAGTTGATGCGCGAGGTCACACTCGCACTAGTTCAATTGATGGCCGCGTACTTTACAAGTCAAACAAAGAATCTCACGATGCAGAATCAACACTTCAGCCGTGTCGCTTGTTAGATGGTGAGCCGCTTGCTGATACCCTTCAGGCAATCTTTAACGAGGTTGGATTGCAGGACTTTGTAAACTACACGCAATGGAATGATGATATAACCCAGTGGGATGGTGACGCGTTACTATGGGGTATCATGTCAGAGCCGGAGGATGCAAGCGACCTTATTGATGATTTGCTAGAGGTATTCTTGGTTGATATGTGGCTAGACCAAACAACACAGAAAGCTTTCATTTCAACCAATAGCAACTGGAAGCAACCGGAAGTTTCATTTATTGAAGGTACTGACGTTCAAAACTACAAGGTAACAACAAGGGATAACACTCGATTTAGTCGCGCTTATATTCTTGCTGGTAAAGCGTATCAAGCGGATAACGACGACAACACAAACTACTCTCGATTAATTAGCTCTACGGATGTGGAATCAGAAACGTCAGATTTCTATGGCTCAGTTAAGTTAAAAGAGTTCGACCCTGTGCAGTGGATTAGTGGTGACTCAGCAACGCGCCTAACATCTAGATACATTCAGAGATACTCAGACACGCCAAGAGAGGTTACGTTTGATATTGAAGAGAGAAAGATTCAAGGGATTACTATTGGCAGTGTGATTGAAGTTGTAAGCATTGATAAGCAATCCCCATCTGGTGCAACCCTAACGAGCAACGACCGCGTTCAGATTTTAAAGCTGCAACCTAACCTTAACGGTGTTGGGCGCAAGTACACAGCAACAGCGCTTGCTTATACTCCGCTATTTGCAACAGACCCGAACGAGGAACAGTTTGTTACATTAACTGGCAGTATTCGCTCAATTAACCTAGCAACATACGTAGGTGCACCTACTAACATCCCGCTAAATTACACATTCATTTTTGATGGATGTGAGGTTGGCTCAGCGGAAGAGTCGTCAACTTGGCTTGCATCAGTAAGGGCTGGCGCTTGGCACCCTGACAGTAGAATTAGAATTGTCGGGATAAACTCAACAAAATGGAGCTCAAAGGGTGGTGATGGCGGCAAGGTTCAGAGTATACAGCCATCCATAGCTCAGGCGCCATCAGTTACCATGTTCAGCCCTAGCGACGGTTCAACATCTTACGATAGCAACGGGATAGAGACGGAGGTATACCTTAATTACGGTTCTGTTTTTGGCTATGATACAGATTCAATTTTATTCTCATCAGGTGCTGGTGGCGCTTCTGCTTTATCATACGCGAGAGATAACGCATCTTCAGGCAGTTCAAATATTGACGCTTACTCGCTATCAATATCAACAGGCGGGGGAGGCAGCGGGATACCTAGTGGAATTGGAGGTATCATAGTTGACAGCTCAATAGACAGCGAGGCATACAAGAAGGATAAGAAGAAAGGTGATGATGGGTCGTTTGATTTTGGTGGTACATCTTATTTTGCAGAGTCCGAGATATCACGATCTTTAAATACCGGCAGTGGGGTAATAACCGCAACAGCAAAAACATCAGCTACGGCGTCTGATGGTGGTTTCTCATTGCCGTCAACCTCATCCTCAGCAACTGCTGACGGAAACTTGATAGAGGTAAGGAGATTATCATCAACAGCATTCGAAGGTTACTCATTTGTTGGTGGGAGTATAACCGTTTATAATCTATCATCAGAGTCAGCGAAATTTAAACCCGGTCGCTCAGTTGCTGGTGTTGACTACACACTAATTGATTCTTAAGGAAATAATATGGCTGTTACATTTACAAGAACAGGCGCACAGATTGAAGAGATTCATAACACTGTTGACGACCCAAAAAGCAACGCGCAATTTAGTGACGACATTCGCACAATTGCAGGCGAGTATCGAGGGCTTTGGCCAGACACGGGCGGCAGCGCTAACAAAGGTGATACATATCAAACTCAAGTAGGCGGTACCGGTACAGGTCATTACTTTGCAGCACTGCAAAACACAACAGTCGATCCGGTTGGTGATGATATTAATTGGCGAAGTGTTGTTAGTGTTGAGTCAATCCCAAATTACACTGACATAGTTTACAAACCTATCGGCGGTAAGACAGGTTTAGAGAACTTAGCTTTGGGTATCCCAACCTCAGCCATTGAAGGTGATTTGATAGAAATATCAGACAGAGGGAACGCAAGGTTTAAAGTTGTTAGCGGTGGCACTCCCGACGGTTACGGCATTCTAGATGCTGGCAATGGTAATACGGCAGTTTTGCAGCACAATGGAGAGCTTAAAATCGAGTGGTTAGGTGCGACTTCAACCATGACACTAACTGAAGATAGATCACCAAATATTCAAGCCGCAGTAAATTATGACACTGATAATGTTAGCAAGCTAACGTGTACTAGTAAGATTTATCTAGCCTCTCAAATTAATTGGCGAAGTGGTTTGTCTGGCAGATTTGACGGTCGAATTATTATTGATGAAAACTCATCACCTGACGGAGTTATTTTCAACGTAGTTACAACTAGATTTACTGGTGAGGGTATATATGTAGATGTCAGTTCAAGGCACCTTGATGGGCAGGACTTGCACCAATTTGCGGGTGATATATCAAAGACACCAACATGTCGTGTCCTTTACACTTCCGACTGTAGAAAGTTCAAGTTTTACGGAACTATTATAGGAGTTAAAACAAAGCCAGTAGAAACGGGAAATTCTGGATATGAGTATGACTTTAGTGATCTTCATTTGTGGGGTCCTAATATTACAGATATCGTTAACTTTGACGAGCCTGATAACTTGCAAAGCGAACGCTACACTATAGGCATCTACGCCCCTTTATTTGACTCAACACTTAAGAATAACAATATTGTAGGGTATCACGTACCCGCTGTCATTCGCGGCAGCTGGTCTGTGGAAAACTACCACCCTTGGGCGCTTTGGTCGCCAATGTTTTGCGGAATTGCTATTTTCGGCCAATTCAACAAGCTCACAGGTATTTACCCCGACACGGTTAGCTCATTCCCTAGAAGCAAGGCTTATGCAGATGCGAATTATACATTAACCTCTGGTAAATATGTGCTCAATGCTGGCGTAACCACTATTGACGAAAACAACATAAGACTTGGCGGTGGTATATTTGAAGTTCCTATAGTTGACAGGCCAGATGATGCCCCAGGCAGTAATGTTGACGGCAATACGATTAACAACTGGCACGTAGCATTTTCAGACAGAACAAAACTTGACACTTACGGCGTGATTGTTGGTGATGAAGATATTACATCATCCGGTGTTAATACTGACGTAGGAAACGGAAATCTACCGTTCCAATCGTCAAACCCTGCAAGCCTTGACGACCAGAGAAGGTCTAGAGTACTTTATCGTGGAGCCTCTAATTTTAGATCCGACAGAAAGGAAATGTCCGGTGTCACTAAGAGGTACGGTGTAACTCATGTAAATAGCAATGCAATAGATTTAACAAGATCAACTAGTCTTTCTCAGCTATCTAGATACATCATTGAGCAATTTACTGGATTTTACGGCGAGTGCACGGTAACAGTAAACGCAACAGACACCGCGCTAAGAGCTTTGATACCGAGTGGTTTATTTGCTGGAACTGATGAGCTTTCATTTTACTTTAAGACAAATAAAAACTTAAATGCAGACACTTGTTATATCACGCTTATTGCTGAAAACTTGCAAGATAGAACAACATCTTACAAGGTTACTTACTCTTACAGCTCGGATACTACAGCAATATCTTTCGAGGATGAGAAGTATTATCAAGAAATACTCAGAGGATCTACAGCAAATAGACCAACGCAAGGGTTAACGGTCGGGTTAAGATACACAGATACAACACTTCAGAAGCCTGTTTATTGGATGGGTTCAGAATGGAAAGACGCAACAGGAGCGATAGTATAATGATTAATGCAAATATAAACTTTTACGGCGTTGAAATTAACGTTGACATAAAAATATCTGAAGTTAACTATCAGCACGATAACCCAAAAGATTGGAGATACCGAGCTGTAGCATATAAAGACGGAGTGGCTTTGCCTTGTAACTTTAGCGGCGACTTTAACTATCAAGACGGTGGCGACCCATTAAAGTTATCCTATGAGCATTTAAGTAAAAGCGAAAAGCTAAAAAATGTGAAAGAGGTATAAGAAAAGCCCCCCTAGCTAATCACTAGTGGCTTAACCGATAATCTCCACAAAACCCCACCTAGGCACTAACTTTGCAATACCCCATAATGACGGATAGAATACTGTTATTATGGGGTTTTTATTATGGATGTTAGTATGAGTGAAGTTAACGAACGGTTAGCTAGAGTTGAGCAGGGTCAAGTACATCAAGAAAAACAATTAGATAAGCTTGTTAGTGTAACCGAGAAGTTAGCAGATGTTCACATTAGGATGTCCAGCCTTGAGGGTAAGGTTGAAAAGCACGAAACAAAGATTTCGCAAAACGAAAAGCAGATTGCAAAATACTCTCTACTTTTCGCGATACTTGTTGGGTTCCTTGTCCGTTATTTCCCCGAGTTAAAGACTATCGTTGGTCTCTGATTTGCGTCTAGTCTTAACCTGACGTGAAACTCTTCTTTGCATATCTAAATCAGTGAAGTCTGGGTTAATCGCCATCTCAAGTTCAATTGCTGACGTTGTAGTTATCAGCAAGCAAATAATACCAGCCTTAGTCGCCTTGTATATGCACTCTGGCAGCGTTTTAGCCACGAGCTTACGTTTGATATTCTTAATTCGCTTATCGATTGCTGAGTGACTAGAGCTATCCTGTGAGGCTATCTGTTTAATTAGCTCACCATTTGCTAGTCTATGCAATGTAGATAACTCCAGTCGTGTTAGCATGATATTACCCCATTAGATCCATATTCTGACTTGACCACCAAAACCCAAGAAGTTTTGATTCCTGTGCGCATTTAGCGCGGTGCTGTTTAATAAATTCAATCATCTGTTATCACCACTTCCGCAAATGAGATTTCTCTCAGCCCTATCTGTTAGTTTATCAAGGTTGCTTTCTGCAAGTTCGTTAAGTGAAAATCCACAAACGGTAGCCTTTCGCTGTAACTGCCACAACTCATCACCTAGCTCTTTTTTTACATCATGATTTAGGTACATATCAGCGTTTGTTTTTGGTTCTCTGCATCTAGCTATTGATTCAATCAAAGAACAGCAAAACTTCCTTTGGTACTTTGCAAACTTGCCCATTGTCTCGCCCATTTCAGATGCACCGTTTGTAAATGCGTAATCATCTGGAAGGTCTTTGGTTGCAAACTCATTTGCTAGTTTTTGGTATTCATCTAATTGCATCTAATCATCTCCATTCGTTTTAATTTGTTAGCTTGGTAGCGCGCCATATTCCTCAAATGAATATGGCGACTTCTACAGCTTGGTTTAGTGTTTGGTCTTTTGCTTCCAGACCGTTTACCTTTGTTAAACTTCCCACTCATCGATTTACCTCTCTGATTGGCTTGAGTTAATAATACTAGCCTTGATAAATTAAAACTGTGACCTATACGACAGATATAAAAAAGCCTCAAATTAATGAGGCTGCGGAAATTACGAACAAACAAACGACCATAAATTGTGCCGCCAAAGTAGAAAGAGTGCTGTCCTGTCGGGTGTGGATACACTCGATGTCAATCACGTTAATCAACGTTATTAGACCAAATGCGCTTAGACCTGCGCGGTAGATTGATCACCTCCTATTTTTTGCATATGCGCTCAATTAAGAGTTTATTCCTTACAATTTCAATCTTAGTTTGATTGGTCAAAACATCATGCTCCGATATCGTCACTGGGCGTATTACCTCGCACAGAGGATCGTGTGATTTCGCGCAACTGGTCATTAATAAAAACATCGTCACCGTTAGCAATATCTTCATCCACTCTCTGAAGCGCTTCATGAGCCAATACCCTTTCCTCGGCCTCTGAGCGCTTACCGCGCTCTGATTGCCATGAGTTATACACAAAGTATAGCGCTGCGATTAGAGTCAGCACAACACCGCCTAGAATCTCAATCATTCTTGGCACTCCAAAACCGTTGAGCACGTAACGTCTGTAACTGCATCTTTAACATCATCATTAAGTACAACGCCAAATGACGCGGCAATCGCAAACACTAGCGCAATAACAGCGCCTACAATCTTTTTGCTTACTTTTGGCTTGCTCATTATAAAACTCTCCCTATAAACATTAATTGATTAACTTGCATTTTGTAAGGCGTGATTAGTGCGCCTTTAAATATTTCTGTAATTATCAGCGTCATTAGTCCTCATTGTCATTTGAAGCATGAAGCAGGTTATCCGCAACACGATTAGACCAACCGCGACCGAAGTCATCAAACGTTCGCAGCGATGTGTAAAACTTAAGACGGAAAGCCAAGAATCGCAATAGCCTATCATCCTCTGAAATTTTACTGGCAGCGCTTAATGTATTTCGACCTATAATGCCGTCATCTTTGGCGCCGACAGCCCTCTGGTAGATTCTAGACGCGTTATACATACCATGATTAAATGCTGCGTCGAACATTTGGAATTGCATAGCGGAACTAAAGCGATCAATCCCTAAAGCTTGCCACCAATCCTCATAGTAAATAGCTCTAGCTTGCTTCTCTGTAAGGTTTTTAATGTCGATGGTTTGGTATGTATTAGCAGCAATGCCGTACTTAGTACCTTTCAATTCACCAACGCCAACCTTTCCGCCCGTGTAATTTCCAGGGTCGTTAGGGTTATCACTAAACCCACCCTCATGACCAATAACGCGGTCAAACACAACATCAAAGTTCATTGCTATATCTCTCCAGTAAAAGCCTGCCTACATCATAACCCGCCATGCTTGCGTAATTCTTAGCATCTTGCCAGCTTCCAGCACTTCGCATCATCTTAATGTACCACTCGCTCATCATTTAACCTTAATCAGCAATCTCTGAGAGCCAAGAAACATCGGCTCAAATGTAATAACAGAACCCGTATTATACGGAGTTTTCACCATAACAGTTTTATCATCAAACTGCATACCATCCACAACCTCGCCCTTATGGTGGTCATGGTAGTTTCGCATGAATCGATACTTTGCCATAAATCATAAACCTCCCATATATAAACCGTAAATCACCGTTAAAAACAACCCAACTGATACCGTGTTGCCTATTAACTTATCCATTCTAGCTCCTACCTATAAATTGCATGTTATCGAAAACCTTTGATGGAAGTTTTCCGTTGTTGTTCTCAAGGCAAAAAATAACCCTGTCAACATTCTCTATAGCCTTTGCTAGTAGGCCGTTAAACACCAAACGACCTCTAACTGATACCTGATGGCAAGCCCGCTCCTTTCCATTCACGAAGCACATGAACGGGATTCCTTTTCCCTTATGCGTCCATAGCGGCTTAACTCTAATTCGATTTACAACACCTACTGATAGCCCGGTTAACCTACAAAGAGCTGTCGTTGATAGGTTAGGGTTATCAAGTATGAGCCTTTCCAGCTTACTATCCATTTTTAACCCATACGAACTTATCATAACCAGACTCAAGGAAGCTGTACCTCAAGACAACATCAGTTCCTTGAATGATAAATCCGTTTAAATCATCATTCCAAATTGGCGTGATATGCGACAGGTTGACATCAATCGCGATAAACTTCTCGCAGATGTTACCGTTAACTGGTGGCTTACTGCACACAACGAGCTCTTTGTTATTCTCAAAGTCAAACATGCTCACCTCTTGCTTTTGCTAGTAGTTCTAATATTTCAAGGCGGTTTTCGCGCAATAAATGTTCAGCATCTTCCATGTTTTGACTTTCGGTTAGTATTTCAAGCATATCGTACATTTCGCTAAAGCATCCAAACTCGCTAGTCAACCGAGACTCTATTTCGTCGCGAAGTTCGTTATCCATTTCGTTGTGGTCATCTTTATATATGTCATAGTCAACGCCGCACAGCATTTCATCAGCGATTTTTTCAAAATCTTTTTTACACATTAACGTATTCCCCACTTTGATTATCATGGTTGCAAAACTCACTAGCCACAAAGTGCGTAAAACCTGAGTCATAACCAGCTTCATAGCTTGGCGTGTAATCTTCTTGATTTGCCAAAGCATTCCACTTTGATTCTAGCTTAGATAAATTCGCTTCTTTAAATTGCACTAACTTGCTCATGTTTATTCCTTATCGTTTCGTTGAGTTAAATATACAAACAAAACTGATTTGTGTATGTGATGGTCGTCACATATTTGATACAGGCAAAGAAAAACCCGCAGCGCGCGGGTTTAGTTAGATGCTAGAAGGGAATATTTGAATCATCAAATTGCTGCCCTTGCTGCTGTTGTGGGGCGCTATATTGCTGTTGCTGTTGCGGCTGTTGGTATTGTTGCTGTGGAGCCTGTTGTTGCTGAGGTTGATTGCTAGTATGAACAAAACCTAGCTTGGCGTCGTGAATCTCAATAGATAAAACCTGACCATTCTGACCATCGAAAGATTTAATCTTCTGTGTTGTGCCGCTCAACTCAATCACAGAGCCTTCCACAAGCGCCTGTTGATAGAATTGCACCTGAGCTGGAGCTTTGGCAAAGATAACGGCTTCGTAGTTCGTGTACTCGTTCTGCTGCGTTTCGCGGTCATAGTATCGAACGCCAAGTCGAACGCCAAAGCCAGTTGATTCGCCAGCTTGAAATTGATTAGCCGCTTTGTTTAGTTTACCTGTGATAGAAATTGCCATTATTGATCATCCTCATTTACGTTTACTGGAATTGCACTCTCAAGTGCCTTTAATTGTTGCTCTGTTAAATCGCCAGTTTGCTGGCATCGTGAAACCACTTGCTCGATTGACATTTTACCACTAGATATTTGCTCAACCATAGCGGGCAATGCTGCATCAAATTTAGCTTGGTCATAAACAGGTCTAGCCATGTTTAAGAATTGAACTCTGAACTCATGACGCTTACCGCGAGCAACGGTTAACATTGCGCTCAATCCGTTTGTGTTAATGTGTGAAAGTGAGCTAATTCTAATTCCTCCAATTTCTTTACCTGCCCACTTAACCGTCTTGTCACCGTAAAGCTCCACAGACTTGCCCACCCATTGCGAAGAGTCACGACCCCACGCAGTTGCAAGGATTCGAATCATGCCCTTACTAGGCTTCCATGGGCGATTATTACAGCCGTGAAAGTAAATCCAAACAGGTTGATCTGCTTTGCGTACTTGAACCTCTGAAATGGTAATGACAATCTTTGTGTCTGCGATGTCATCAAAATTAAGCTGGTCGCTTTTTGCTTCAAGCGCGAAACCTATATCACTCATTAAATAATCCCACCATCTTCTAATTCGTTTTCGTATTCGTATTGTCTTAATGACCACTCGGGCAAAGATACCATTTGTATCCCTGAATTGTTGTGAACCTTGTCACGGTTTTGAGAATAGAATGAGTAGTCGCCGAGTAAATCTTTGTATTCATCACGGCCAACTTGCTTCGATACGTCATCCAGATAAACAACCGCCACTTCATGCGGGTATTGCTCCTCGACAAAGATGAAGTAAAAAGCGCTTAGATTGAAACCTGTAATCGCCTCGTAACCATCAGAGTAAAGCGAGTCTTGCATATGGTATCCGTACTTCTGGATAGTCTTTGCAATCTCTTCTGGTGCAACAGATTGGGTCTTCTTAAGGTCGATACCAACACCGCACTTTGTCAGCTTATCGAATCGATGGCGAAGCTTAACGCCAGTATCAGCATCTTCATGAAATCCGCTAACCTCACACCAACCGTCAAGACCTAATAGCTCACTGGCTGCCTTGTTGACTTTTATAGCTGCAATCATACCGTCTAGATTTGAACAATCTGAACCCGTCATGATTTCACTGCCTGGATTATCTTTAACTGCCTCTTTGTAAACCTTGAGCGCCTTGCTCTTCACTTCTGGCATCATGATGTAAGTTTGCTTGAACTTCTCAGGCTCAAGAACTGCGCAGTGTAAAGCTGTACCAATTTGCATAGCCTTTGTAGGGTTTCGCTTTGGTTGATTAAAGAACTTGAAAACTGACTGCTTAAGCATTGACAGGCTTGATTTTGAGATAAAGCCTTTAGTTGTGTGGTAGTAATCTTCTGGCATATTTACAACGTAACCAGATAGTTCCATACCTTCTTTGAACTCTTGTACTTGCATTTATTTATTCCTTATTTATATTCGATACCAAGCTCTTTAAATAACTTCTTTAAGCCTCGGCAGTATTTATTTCTTGTTCTAAATTTGTACTTACCAGTTGACGGCCAGAAATCAACAATCTTACCCTCATGACTTACAACTAAATGAAACCCGCCGTTTTTAGATTCAAACTCAACACCTAACTGCTTTAGCTTTTCCGTTGAAAACTCAAGGTTGCTAATCTTCTTCTTTTTCTTTGCTGCGTCCCAATCACGGAACATTTCACCCATATCACCCATAATAAAACCTCATCACTTTCGAATTACACACAGTCTAACCACCATCAAAAATGCTTACTGTGAACCAAGTCACAAAACAAAAATCACGGTGCTATATAATTTACGAAACAAACGGAGGAAGTATGGCGAATTCAAAACGACTTTGCGCGCACTGCAAAGAAAGACAACCGGCAGAAACAATGTTTATCCGTGAAACTCAAGCATTCTGCAATAAAGACCATTACATAGAATACCAGGTAGGAAATAAAGATAAGCTTGTGAAGAAAGGTAGGCAGATTAAACGAAAGGAGCACGCAAAGGCCAAGGAAAGGGTAAAGACACGCGCTGAATGGCTAAGAGATGCGCAAACATGGTTCAATAGGTACATTCGCCTTAGAGATAAAGATGAGCCGTGTATAAGCTGCGATAAGCCAAATAACGGAACCCATCAAAGGCACGCATCACATTACAGGTCTGTTGGAGCTTGTAGCTATCTAAGATTTCATGAAATGAACGTGTGGGCTTCATGCTCAGTTTGCAATAACCACCTATCTGGAAACCTTGCGGAGTACAGGATAAGGCTAACAAAAAAGATTGGCATCGATAAGGTTGAGTGGCTTGAGTCGCAACCAAAAACATACAAGCACACTATCGATGAAATAAAAGAAATCATCGCCAAGTACAAAGCTAAGTGTAAGGAGATTGAATAAAGCAAGGGCTACCGATTGGTGGCCTTTTTTACGACTGGTGAAAATAAATTAAAATATTTGTCCCAAAAAGCTAGACACCAGTACAGCTTTTCGATACTATAGCTCTATCGAAGCGAAACACACAAACGGAATCAAAAATTATGAAAACTATCAAGTTCACAGAAGCTAAAACGCAAACACTAAAGCAAGCTATCAAC
>PJEL010000606.1_pt1 | contig 41744 bp, 74 predicted proteins | sample 1853271 | NCBI WGS metagenome assembly PJEL01 (sample SAMN08108733, study PRJNA415343) | Invertebrate metagenome, whole genome shotgun sequencing project. | host: Globobulimina | place: Sweden: Gullmar Fjord | collected 2015-08
CTGCACGTAGGATGAACCGAACTGTGGGGGGTCCATGCCGGCTACGAGCTTCATCAATTCCTCGGTGCCGCCATAGGCCTGCGAGAGCCGCAAGTTGGGATGGTTTGCCCCTGCAAACCCCTGGATCTCCTGCCCTTCAGGAGCAAACAGCCCGCCGACAGTGCCGGCAGCCGCGCTACCCAGCATCCCCTTGGTGATCGGGTCCATGCCCATGCTACGTCTCCTCTCGGGTCAACTGTAATACATCGACCTCCGTATCCGTGAAACCGAGGAAAGAATCCAACCTCAGCGCCCGCCTGTTCTCTCTCGGGACAACTCCTATCAATGTCTTGAATCCGAGCGTCTCAAAGGCGTACTTCACCGCTGCCTTCGCTACCCTCACCGCTGTGATCGTGTTCTGGTACTTCTTCGGAATGATGATGTGCGTCACCGCTGATGCGCTCTTGTGGTTGATGTCTGTCGCCCCTACTGCACCGACTGCCTCCCCGTCCCTCTCTGCAAGGAAGAACTGAATAGTCGGTATGTCCATAGCGTCAAGCATGAACATCCTGACTGCAAACTCTGTCGTGCTCTCGTCCATCCTCATCGCTTCCAGAATCCCAGGATCTTCAGCGATCCATGCGACCAACGTGTCGCTGTCCTCGAACTTCCACGGCCGGAACTCAATCTCCATCGAGTAGCTTCTGCTCCAGTGCTTCGATCTTCTCGTTCGCTTCCTGCAACTGCGTGAACATCTGCCATGTCGCACCAACCAGCAGACGTTGCAGTTGCGCACCGTTCACCAACCCACCCTCCGCAACAGGCGCTCCAAGGATGCCCGCTTCGATCAAGCTGTCCTCGTTGTACTCCACGAGTTCGTCCCACTTGCTCTTGACCACACCCTTGCCCGAAGCAAGCGAGAGAGCCCGGACCATCTGGGCGTCGTCGTACTCATCGAAGGCACCACCGTCTGCACCGTCGTAGTGGTAGTCGCCTTCCTTGTCTACGATGAACCGGGTGGAGTAGTTGTCCTGTACCACGAAGACGTTCGCATTCGCCCCCATCGCCCCGGCACCCGTTCCGCTCTTTTTCCTGCCGTCCACCACTACCGCTCCGTTGGTCGCACCGTTGGTCTTGGCAGTCACGTCGTTTGTGATGAACCCGTCGATACCGATCCCCACCTCATCCTCGCTGTACCCACGCCACCAAGCACCACCCGAGGTCGGAACCCACTTGCGGAGTGAGAGCCAGATGTTTGTCTTGTCACGACCCGTCATGCCGTGCGCGATATCGTCGGACATGGTTTCAACGAGGTTGCCATCGGCGTATCCCTGGTCGAGATGAAGGCTCGACGCTTTGACCTTGGTAGCGTCGATCTGCTGCACCGCAAGCTCGCCGGCCCGCGTATCAACCACTCGTGACAGCAACGTCCAGATGGTCTCGAGGGCCTCCGCAGTCGCCTGATTGGCAGCCACTTGCTGCGCGGGATTCACCGCTGCTCGGATCGTGGTCGTGTCCATCCGTGACCGCTGACTCATCGACCCTTCTCCCCAGGAAGTATCTGGTACTGAATGGCGAACGAGGGGATCTCGAACCGGTCATCGTCTGACGTGTCCGAGATCCTGAGCCGGATGGCATCTGCTTCAACGTAGTCGCCCCCGCTGCCCTTCAAGAGAACCTTGTGCCGTATGTTGGTCCCGAGCGCGTAGGCTACGGTACGCTGCATGTCGATCGTCTGCGACCCCGCCGCGACAGGCGCCGCCACGTCGTTCGCCTGGAAGTTCCTGTACCACCCCACGGTGATGCTCTGCGATGCCGCCGTTGTTCCCGTGAGGACGTAGCATCGTCGCCACCGCTTCTTCTTGTTCAGCGCTGGTTGCCCGTTCTCGTCAAACCCAACTAGCGGCTTCGTCCAGTATTCAGCGGTGATGTTGTTCCCCGTACCGGCGTAGTTGTTGCTGTTCTTGTCCTGATATACGGCGCTGAGTACCGCCCCCGTGTTCTCCACCACGCCATTGCTGCCGGTGAGTAAGGTGTTGTCTGCCATCGTCACACCACAGGCGTAGGGGCGGGTGTTCAACTCTGTCCACGCTCCCCACAGCCAGTTCCACTGAATGCCCGAGATGACGGAGTTCCATCCGACATCCCCGCCACCCGCGTCTCTGTCGTTGAGCGACGGAACAAACCAAGTGATCTCATGGTTCACTTCGTCCACTTGCGCCCACGATAAGGTCTTCCAGTCGGCCCAGATATTTCTCGGGGTCCCCGTCCCCGGACCCGTGAAATACGCCGTCTTCGCTGCACTGATGACTGTCGCCTGGTTTCCATCAAACAGTCGCACGGTCATGTCGTGCCCGAGGTAGGCAAGCATCTGCTGCCTCGTGGTGACGAGCTGCCCCTTCGCGTCGGAGTACGTCGCCCCAGCGGGAACCTCTACGATTGTCTGGTGAGACGCGCACCCGACCTCGGCGTTCGTCTTCCGCACCGTATAGTCGGGGACGCCCTCGAAATACTCACCCGTGCCGGTGATCTGGTAGACCCCTTCCGTCTCCATGAAAACGTACAGCACGTCGTTGAAACTCTTGAGCCCAACCACTTGCTCGCCTGCCGTGCCGATGTCGAAGAAACTGTTGGGCGACACCTCGTCAGGCTGGAACGGGTCCGAGAAGTAAACCCGAGAAAAGTTCGTCGCTTCGTTCGCCCACCATCCACGGTCTTTGTGTAGTGCGCAGACCCGTACCCCCCCTTGGGGAGCGTTACCGTGCCGGTCCAGCGGTCTGCCCCTGCGGATCTCCTTGTCGTCCTTGTCGAACGTGTAGGCTGCTGTCGTCCTGCCGTCCACGTAGTCGATGAAGTAGAAGACCTTGCCCGTGCCCGTGGTGGCGTAGACCTCGTACCCTGTGACGCTGGTGTTAGTGTCAGCGGTCCACGTCACGTCGCCCTGCTCCCGATCCAGCGCAACCACTGATGACGCTACCGAACCTGCTTGCCGGTCGTCGGCAATCATCGACACTAGCCGAATCTCGAAGTTGCCTGTCGGATCTCCTGTCGCTCCCGACGCGAGGGAAGGCGTGGGCGACTGAGTAGGTCCAGCATCAACGCAGGTGGTCCCGTTGTAGACCTGTGGGTTCTCTTTTCGGATTGCGATGTACAGCTTGTCCTTGTACTCGAACGCAGAGGGGGGCGTGGCGAAATCGCCCGGAGGACCGCCAAGCGTACCAGCATCGTGCGTACCAAGGTCAGTAAGGGCTGCCCACGTCGCCCCCGCGTCTGTTGATCTATGTATCTCATACTCTGTCGCGTCGGTGCGGGCGTTGTCGTTGTCGTCGTAGATCCCGTTATGGAAAATCCCGACCACTTCCGGCGTTGCCTTGCTTCCCTTGTACTGGAAGAGTCCGTGACAGCGTGTGGCGTTCCCCCCCGTGTCGGTCAAGAGTCCTGTCTTCACAAGCGAGAACCCAAGCGCCGCCTTGACGGTACCGCCCTCGTCAATGCGGACGTTCACCGTGTCGCCCGACGAGAAGTAGTCGGGGAGCGCAACAATGCCGAGTCCCTCATGCTCTCCGAGGGACGCTTGGAAGTGCTGCGTGACGATCGGCTCAGCCATGAACCAGCGCCTCCACATCTTCTCGATCGAGCACGAACTCCCGGACCCCCGGAGGGAAGTCAGGACGGTACTCGATCGGTGTCACGTTGTACGGCTCAAAGGTCGTATCCACCAAACCAGTGAACCTGATGAAGTCGTCCATCAGCGTCTCGGTGCGGCCCACGCGATCGGCGGTCTTGGTGTACTTGCTGAAGAAGTCCGTCACGTAGCCGGGGTGATCCTCTTCCACTGCATGTACGAACTCAGCGAGGTCATCCGTCTTGAACTGGTTGAGGTAGTACATCATCTTGATGAACTCGGAGTCCTCACGCTCTGACGGGTTCGGGTTGCTCGGCCAACCATGCCGCTGCTCATGTCCCCACCATGACCTGAGCCAGTCCGCAGGATCACGCACGAAGCAGAACTTCAGGTAGGGGACATCGGGAGCTGGCTCGTGATTGCCTGCAACGTCCTTCGGCTTCCATCCCTGTTTTTGCAGGACGAGCCGCACCCACGTACCCCCCGTTTTCGGGATATGGATGTGACAGAATTTCCCTCCAAAGACAGCGGACATTATCGCCTCAGTATCACCATGTCGAAGGATGCGTGAATCTCACTCTCTGCACTGATCGCCCGGCACCGGAGCATCACGTCGATCCCTTCCGTAACCCTGATCGGGGGGTCGTACTTGATGTCAGGTCCACTGGTTCCCACAGTCACCATCGAGAGCGTGTTCAGCGGCGTAACCACGTTGCTGTCCTCGGACGCCGTGCAGGCAACCTCGACATCTGCGGAGCGGGTCGCGGAGGTTGACGCGAAGGACGTGCGGACGCACTTGATGAGCCCGATGCAAGCTCGCGGGACCGTGTACCACGCCTGCTCCGTCTGGTTGCGCCCCAGCGCGACGTAGGCAAGCGTGACGCCTCCAACACTCACGGTAAGGGCTCCAGCGTTCACGTCGCCTGTCCCCGCCGTCAGGACCTTCACGCGGTACACACGGGAGAACGTCTTGGTTGAGAGCACGTTGTCGGTGCCCGATAGCGTCACATCTTCCGTGATCTCGAACTTGTTGGCGTCGAGGCCGAACAGTCGAACGGTCTGCGCCCCTGTCGTGGCGGACTTGTTGTCGGCGTCATCGCCGGATGTAACTGTTGCGACACCCGGCACGATGTTGTCCACCGAAGGGAACGCGGACGACGGCATCCAGATACCGTCGCCGGCAGCAGACGCAGCGTTGCGACCGAACTTGTTGACCGCAAACGCATACGCAAGATCCTTGGTTGCAATAGCGTCGGTGTTCTCCGGTGCGGCGCGGCTGTAGGAGTTCATACGTCCCTCAGTTCCCCACGGCTTCGCGTGTCGTTGTAGTGCTTCTTCATGTGAGATCCGACCTGCGCCCACAGCCCCTTCTTCTCAAGTTCATCGAGGATCGCGTCGGCGGTGCGGATGGTCCGGTGAGCCCACCGCAGTTCTTCCTTGTTCGCGTTGAGGCAGCGAATCCAGTCCGCGATCTGATCCACCTTCTTCTCGACGCGCTTGATGTCGTCCTCCGTTGTGCCGAAGACGAAGCGCCTTATCCGATCAAGTAGAGTACGCAAAGTACAAGCCCCCTTGTGATGGCGGCGGTATACCGCATTGATCCCCCAGAGGACGTGCCGGCGACCACAGCAGGCGCACCGTCTCCAGTCCAGATCTGAGGATAAAGGTCGAGTAGCATTTACCTTCCCGCTCCCATCATGCTCAAGGTTCCAACGGGGAGGGCTATCCCTACCGGAGCTGCTACCGTGTACGGCGTCCACAGCGGCGGCACCATCGGCATCTCGACGGGCGGGTGCGCAACCGTCGCAAGCGTCCCGCCGCCAGCCCCAACCGCGCCAGTAACTAAGTCGACGAGGTTCCCGGTGGTGTGCATGGAGAGGTGCAAAGCCAACCCGCTACGGCGGATCCTGTTTGGGGATGCGCCCTTGGCGAGTGCCATTATTTCTCCGGCAGATAACTCTACCTGCCACCGGCCAAATTCTGCCAGATACCCCGTGAACGCGCTAGACGGAGAGCCTGTGGGGAAGTTGCCAATTCTTATAGAGTCGGCGGCTGGCCGCACAACCCCGCCCGACACTTCATCGGTAACGTCCGGGGCACCCTGATCTACTCCGTTTAGATAGAAAACAGGATCGGTCGTCGGGCTGCCTCGATCATATGTCCACGCGATGTGGTGCCATACGCCGGTCGTCAGGACATCCCAGTCCCATTGATAGCTACCGGCGGTGAACGTCTGGATAACCCTGAGCCTTGTCGCCGGGTTGCCGATAGCACAACCCATCGCAAAGTCCCCGCCAGCCGCTAGGGTTGATTCTTGAAAGACCGTTTTGAAGGTTGACGCGGTTACGTGGAACATCCAGAAGGCGACGGTGACGGGGTCGGTGCCGAGGTTGGAGGCGTTGTTGTTGAAATCAACGCGCCCGTCTGTGCCTCCACCGAAGTTAATGGCCACGAGTGTTACCTATGCGTCGTTGTACTCGAAGAAAACCTCTGTGATCCACACCTTGCCGACCAGCGTGTCTGAGGCCGAGTCGCGCCCAAGCAGGCAGAACACTGTGTCCCCCGCAGCGAAGTTCCCGTCTGTGGCTGCGAGCGAGAATTCCATGCGCTCATAAGAGGCAGAGGGCGCAACGTCAACGTCGTTCAGCGTCTCCTGTACCGTCGCCTGGTCGAGCGATTCCGTATCGTTCCCGCCGACCGCTCGGTAGGAGAAGTGAATGTCGAAGTCGTTGGAAGTCACGTCCGATGTCCATACGACGACGATGTTTGCCGTGTCCACGTAGTTCTGCGGGACGGTGAACTGCCCCGCCAGCCGATTGGCTTGCGTGGGATCGTCAAAGACCCAAAGCAGTAGGTCACCGAACACAGCGTTTGAGAATCCGACGCTCGCCGGCTCCGGGTATACCTCGCCCGACGAGTCAGGACCGTTGAAGTAAATCGGCAGTCGATGGGTTGCCATTCAGATCACCTCCAGTTCCCGCTTGGCGAATTCCTCGATCACCACGCCCGCAATGGCGACCTTCTGCGCTGCGGTGAACGCCCCCGGTGCGGCGGTCTCGATGTCGGAGCCGATTGCCTGCCGGGTAGACACCGCGTCCATGCGGTCGTATACAGCCTGAATTGCCGCGTTGACATCTGGCTTGGTGACGTTGATCGGCCCGTTGTAGTAGGGGCGCAACCGCCGCCGCACAAAGCCAAACTGCCCGTCTGTCAGTGCCATGTTTGTTCCTTATACCGAGAGCACCGCGAGGACAATCCAACCGTCCACGTCGCCGCCTGTGATGTCGATTTCGAGGTCTTTGTCTGTGCCCAACTTGAACAGCGGCATTGAGAAGTTGCCACTCGGAGGAACCGAGATCCCGCCGTACTGCGCGAACTCCATGACGCCCGTCAGGGCGGTGTCGTCTTCGTCCTGCAAGCTGACCGTCTGCCCGTCAGCGTCGCCGCATGTAAGGCCGTAGCCGTACACCCAGATCTGCTTGCTCGGCGCACTTGCTTTCAGTACCTGGTTGGCCCCGGTCGTGAGGTTGATTGCGACGTGCTCATACGAATCAACAGCGGTGCCGGGTTCCGCTGGCCCCATGATCGAGCGAGGAACGGACGTGACATCTACGTCCCCGATGTCCACGCCTGAGTTCGCTGTCAGCTTCCCGATACCGTTGGTGCCAGCAGCGAGCGCGGGGAGCGAAAGCACGTCCACGTCGCCAATGTCCACGCCACTGTTTGCAGCGAGTTTGCCGATTGCGTTCGTGCCTGCCGGGAGCGCGGCAACGATGTCTGCCTGCATCTCGGTGCCACTGACAGCACCAGCGATGGTCACGAGGTCGGCACTGTCTACGGTAATGGAGTTGCCCCCGTCGTCAATCGACTGATCGGTGGTGCCGGTAGGATCGACACGGAGGGGATTGGACGCCGTTCCTCCGGCAACGGCCCCGCCTGAAGCGGGAAGCGCAATGCCTATGGCGGGGGTGGTGTCCGTCCCCCCACCCGTGTCGAAATCTTCGGAGTGCGCGTTGTCCAGCGTCGCGTGATCGACAGTCAGTGCGCCGCCTGCATCATCGACCGAGAGCACGCCAGTAGAATCTGACGCGATCGTGACACGCTGCGCTGTGGCCTCAACACCGCCTCCGACCACAGCCTGTGCACCACCCACCTCTCGCACCACGAGGCCATGATCGGAGGCACCTGGTGCCGAATCAACAACAACCGCAAGGTCGTCTGCTGCTGCCCCGGACACATTGATGCGCTGCCGCTGCACCGTGTTCGCACCAACGGTCAACGCCGTGTTGTCTATCTTCTTGTCAACGGCCCCGCCTGCGGGCTCGTCAATTCCAACGATTTCGTCGGCCACTACGTCACCTCGACTTCTCCATTGATGACGACTGTACCAATGTCCGAAGACTGCGCGTTCAGGGCAGTATTCTCGGTGAGTTGACGCCCCCGCGAAGCACCTTCGACATGGAAGACACGCTCAATCCTGTTGTTGTCATCTGCCGCGTCCACGGTGGCGATTACGTCGCCTCCAACCCCGTCTTCGATGAGGATCAACCCGCTCGCGTTCGCCACCTGCACGTCGATCGTAATCCAGCGGACGTTGATCCTCTGCCCAGCACCCGGCGCTGCCACGAGTGCCGTGTCAGTGTCCGTCGTGATGGTGTCGTTGAACTGGTAGATCCCTCTTGCCATTGGCTTATACCCTGTGGACCGACCTGTATGTCGGTATGGAAGCACCGTCGCGCTGGAACCGTGACAGTGCCTCAATCACGGGGTCGAACAACTCCATCGTTGTCATCTGCAACTCTTGGATCGGATCGTCCAACCCTGTTGCGAACACCTTCGCCATGAACGCCCCGAACGGGTCAATGCAGATGTCGGGGTAGGCAAAGGCGTCTGCTGCTGCTGTCGAGACTGTGGCTGCCTTGAAGCCGTACCACCTGACCGTGTGAGTCGCGTTCGGCAGCGGAGACCAGTAGATGTTGGTGCCGTCCGTGAAGTACCCATCCGGCTCGCCCGAGGTCGTTGCCGGTTGCAAGATCGTCGGGTAGCGGTTCGTACTGTGTCCACCCGGCTGACGAACAGGAATGAGGTCCCGCTTCGGTAGTGACGATGCGTTCAGAAGTTGCATCCTGTCCAGACGTAACAGTCCCGCAGGGAAGGTCGTCGCTTCGGTGCTCGCCGTGGTGGTGACGGTTCCAACCTGATCGCCAAGCACGCCCGGCCTGAGCGCCACCCGTGCCTCGAAATGCCGCTGTGCCATGTTGAACGCGACGAGACCCTTGGTGATATCGGCCTCGCCTGTTTGCAGGCGCAAGTCGCGGTTCAGAACCTCTGCGACATCAAAGATCGTCTGGGTAGTGGTAGCCATTATCCGTGCTTCGCCACCTTTCGCCCGTTGTTGACGTTGCCGTACCCCACCTGTGGCCGGGTGTGGTCGAAGTAGTCACTTGCCCACTGACGGTCGCGCTCGCGCTGCCTCTTGTCCAACTTCACGTTGCGGGCCGCGATCCCCTCGATGAACTTCTCATACGCAGCCTTCGCCCCGCCGTACTGCGACACGTCCGCCTGATACAGCCGCCAGAGAATCCGCTGATCCACGAACCCCGGCTTCACCGAGAAGATCAGCTTCCAACCCTTGCACCAGTCGGTCTTGATCTGCGGGGCGATCGTCCAGATGCCCCACATCCGTTCCTTCGGATTCCACGCGATCCGTAGGCGAGGGTCGATACGCTTGACCCCCGCCCGCATGGCTGCGACGTTCACCTTGTCGAGCACCGCTGGATCTGGGGAGCGGCCTGGAATCCAGTACGTCCGTAGACCTTCCAACGCTTCCGTGATCGACCTTGCCCCTACGGGCTTCTCGATCGGCTGCCTGAAGGTCCGCTGTGGCTTCGGAGTACGAGGCTGGTCCTTGTGCCGACCAACCCAATAGTCCTTCAGGATCTTGCCAGAAGGATCTTTCTCCTTGCCGGTGATGATGTGCATCTACCAGTCGATCCTTTCCTTGGCGAGCTGGTGCTCCTCGAGCAGCAACTTGCCTGCGGGTCGGCCCATGTGAATCCGCATCCCGTGCCTCGCGGAGTTCTTCGCTATCTCCGACTCGGGGTCGAAGTCCGTCCGCTTGTTGCACCCTTCCAGCGGGCACTCGAAGTAGTTGTCCCCTTCGACCAACTCGAGGAACCCATCGTCGGCATGGACAACGGGGGTCTCGCCGTAGGCTTCCTTGGTGAAGTCAGCGTAGGACCGCGCCGCCATCGGCACCAGAACCAGCGGGTACCGCACGCGCTCGGAATCCGTCCCGCGACCGGACCATTTTGGTTCTCCATCCCGAGAGAGTGTCCACTGTTCGGGGTGAAATCCTTTCTTGCCGGGGTCCGCCTGCTTGCGTTCGAGGAACAACTCCTGCCGCCGTAGCCAGCGGTCGATGTGCGCCCCGATGCCCGCATACCCTGCGGAGGTATCGGAGGTCTTGGGGTTGGTGACGAGCCACTCGGTACCCTTGTGCTTGTTGTACTCGTCAAGCTCGTGGAACCGCTGAAGCGCGTTCCCGCAAACCGTGCGGAAGTTGTTGACAGCCGAGGGACGGTCGGCCCTCGCTCCCCTGCCACGTCTCACTTGCCTTACCGACGCGGCTGCATCCTCCTGCAAGGCGATCCGCACGGCGGGGTCCGTCTCGTCCGCATCTGCGAGCGCGAGATAGGAGACCTTGCCGAGATTGGCCTTGATGAACACCAGTTCTTCGTTGGTGTACAGCGGAGGATCGAAGTAGTCCCGTACTTCGGGGAATGCGGTATCAGCGGCTCTGCTCATCTGTGACTCCTAGTAAGTCGCGGAGTCGGCGTTGTAGGTCTGCGATGCCCCCTCGCCCCGCTTGGGGACGTAGGAGATTTCGATCCCGTACATATTCATCTCCTCGTCGGCATCGTCGATGTCGAGTTCGAGGTTGATGGCCATGTACGCGCCGCCCGTGACGTGTGCTTCGGTGACGACAGCGCCGTTGAGTGTGCCCAATGCGGACCACTGCCATGCGTTTGCCGTGCCGTTGTCGAGTTCCGCCGCGATCGCCGTGGAGAGCGCGGTGGTGCCAATTGCCATCGCTGCGTCCTCAGCGATCATGTCGTAGAGGATGATCCAGTGCCGGTCGTCTGCCGCCGTTGCCGAAGCGGACGAATACTTCACCCGGAAGTAGATCGGGTGCAGCGAGTTGAGGTCGTTGGGGATGCTCCAGAACCAGTCGTGCTCGTCGGCGGCGTCCATGTGGAGACCGACAGCCGACAGCGTGCTGGCCTCTGCCTCCGGTGCATCACCTGCGCCCGTCGAAGCGGACACGCCCGCCGAAGAGATCAGTCCGCGAGTGCCGTCCTGGTACCCGAGGAATACGTTCTTGCGCTTGACGCGCCCCTTGTCGATGAAGTTACCCATTGCTTGCTCCTTGGTGCCGTTGTCGTGGTGCAGTCCTGATGGAGTGTCCCACTTCCGCTTGCGCGGCCCGGTTTACCTGTGAGCGAAGAGGTCTTCGCCCATCGCTTCCAGCACATGCCTGACCTGCTTCTGCCCGACCTGCGCCGTGAGTCCACGATCCCGAATCTGCTGAACCAGAATGCGTGTCGCATCCTCCAGCTTGTTCGGTTTCTTCTTCGCCATTGCGTTCTCCCTCGTAGAGCGGGGGGCGGTTTCCCGCCCCCCTTTCGCCCCTACGACTCGCTGATGTCCTCGATCTTGCCCGAGGAAGCCGGGCTCTTGCACACGAGTTCCCCCTGCCACCACCAGCGCACGTCGAAGCCCGCACTGGTCGTCTCGGCAAAGAAGTTCGCCCGATCGAAGGTATCCGACACCGCCTGCGGAACACGGTTCTGTCCGTGAGCGATGAAGAAGGTGGACGTGTCGAGCAGCAACGCCGTGTTGGCTGCCGCGAAGTCGTCCATGTGAACGGTCATGCCCGAGAACTTCAGCTGCGTGGCACCGTCGTCACCGATCCCGCCCTTGGGGCCGAGCTCGCCGGACATGCCACCCGTCTCACCCTGCTTCATCATGATGAAACGGTCTTGCTGGAAGAACTCGTAATACCGGCGATACACGCCCGGAGGAACGAGCATGACATCGGGATCACCCTGGCCCTTGAGCCGGATGTCCAACTGGCAGTTGAGGATCAGATCCTCGGTCAGCGTCCGGTTGACTCCCGAGTTGGACAGCACGATCGACTCCCAGAACTCGTTGCCGGCCGTGCCACGGTCGATACCACCGTAGTCGCCAACGACGGATGCCGGATCATCGTTGTCGACGATGCCGAGCAGCCCGTTGAGGTTGAGTGAGTCGTTCTGCGAGTCGTCGCACGTATCCTGCCGCACGAAATAGTCACTCGCAGCGGTTCCGGTGATCGTACCGGAAACCGTGACCGTGTTGTTGACGTAATCCACGCCCGAGACCGTGCCGGAATCGAGGTGAACCGTGTCGTTGTCGGTGTCCATGATGTCAACCACCATGCCATCCCGAATACGGATGGGACGGGAGACAGTCACGGGCGAAGTGTTGTCCGCACCCGACAGGACGGCGAGCCGACCACGACCGTCGTCGAGCATCTGGTTGCCCAGATCCTGACAGAAGGCCACGTCGAATCCCCGAGTCTGTATCTCGACCGCGTTCTGGAAAGCAAAGCGGTCGTTGCGGGCGTCGGAAAGCAACTTCCATGAGACGTTGAACACGCCTGCGATTTCCTGCAAGCTGAACGTCGCCTCCGAGGTGTCCGGGTCCACGTTGGACGGCAGCGTGCCGTTCTCGGTGATACCCGAAATGCCCTCGGGAAGCTGGTTGTACAGCGGCACGATGAACTGTCCACGTCCACCAGCCGCCACTTGCTGCTTCTTGAAGAGATTCCAAGTGCAGCATTTTTCGTTGAGCGCCATCTCCAGCCGTTCAGCACCGTATGAGTACTTTAGGGCCTCGATGACATCAGCAGTCTCAGCCATGATCCTTGCCTTAGAACTGAGGATCCACAGCCGCCATGATTTCCTCGACCGAGGTCGGGGCCTTCAATGGCTTTGAGGGAGCTGCACCGCCGCCTGCTCGAGAGAGTTTCGCCACCGCGCCTGCCGCTTGCTGCTTGGTCAGGTCGCCGGACGATTGCATCAAGCTCATGAACATCTCGTTCCAGACATCCTCGTGGGACTTCCCCATCTGCAAATCGTTCGCATCTGGTTCCCACTCGTTCAGGACTCTGGCCCACTTGTCACGGGCTTCTCCTGCGGGGATTTCGTTGTCGTCGAAGAACTTGTCCAGCCTCTTCGTCAACTCCCGCTCGGACCTCTCTGTTTGGAACTCGTTCAACGGCTGCTGCATGGTGTCCATGCGATTGTTGAGCATCTGGAGCACCTGAACGACCTGATCGTTCGGTTGCCCGAGACGCCCGTTCAGCGCCTCCACCAGTTGCTTCGCTTCAGCCGTTGTGATGATGCCGCCGTTCGCTTCAGCAGTCTTCCAGATCGCTTCGAGGGGATCCCCCGCCTGTTGCTGTTGCTGCGGTTGAGCCTGCTGCGCGTAGTGCGCCTGCAACCTCTGGACGTATCCCTGCATGTCCTGCTGGTACTGGTACTGCTGTGCCGCGAACTGCTGGCGTTGTTGCGCGAGTTCCTGAGTCTTCTGGGTGTAGTCCCCCTGCTGTAGATACCCTTTCCTGAGATCGGCACCGGACATGGGGTCGTCGCCATCGTTGAGCACGAACATGCCGTCGTCCGAGATGGACATCGGCTCGATCGTCTCCACGGTTTCGACAGGCTCAGCTATCGCCTCGCCGCCTACGTCCGCTACCTCTACGTCATCCATACTGGCCTCCAAGAGTCCTCATGCCGGGTGCTGTCGTTACGCTTGGCAGGTTGCTCCGAAGAGTCCTGCGTCACGGCCCGAGTTGCTTGCCCGATAGGTTGCTCTTTTCTGGTTTGTCGCCTTGGTAGCACCACGAGTGCCACTGGCTTGAAAGTCGTTATTCGTCGCCTCTTCGTCGTCCCCGATTGTTGCGCCGAGCACGTCGCCTGTCCTTCATCGACGTGCGCCTGTCCCGTTTCTTGGGCTTCACCTTGGGAATGGTCCCCGGAGGGAACAAAGGTCCGTCAGGATCGACCTTGGGAATTGTCCCTGGAGGGAATAAAGGTCCGTCACCATCGGCCCTCGTAAACTTTGGGGCCTCCTTCGTTACGCTGCCAAGTTTCGGCTGCGCCCCTGGGCCACCCCCTCCTCGCTGCGGGCCTGTCCCCAGACCTTGCTTCTTCTTCTTTGGCGCGGCGAGGCTTGGCTTGCCGCGTGCGCTAGCGGGGAAAGGTTTTCTTCTCATCGTTTACCCTCCGCGAATCTTGAACACGGGGGAAGCGTCGTCAGCGGTGGTCAGTGCGCCTGTGGTGTCCGGGGGGTTGCCCGTGACACACGCATTGGCGGACGTACCGAAGGTGACGGCGACCGCGTTCATCACGTCGATGGATTCGTCGTCGAGAGTGGTCGCGTGGAAGGCGGCACCCGAGATGTCCTGCGCGCAAGCGCACATCCTGTACATGCCCGGTCCCAGAACCACGTCGGTAATGTTGATGGCGACGAGAGCGGTAGTGGTCAAATCTGCGCCAACACCTTCGGTCAGTTGCACACCCGCGTCGGCGTTTTCGTAGATCGCAAAGGCAAGCGTCTCGTCGGTGCCTGAGTCGGTCCCTACGACGCCAAGGACATCGACCACGGTAGCGTTCAGCCACATCGGCAGGTAGAGAACCTGACAGAGCATCGCGTTGTCTGTGGTAGTCGTCACCGTGTCCGCTGCGCCGATTGCGGGGTGGAGCCAGTGCCCACCGGAGATATCGCCGTCCGGGTTGGTCAGCGGATAGTAGGTATCGGCCTTGTCGTTGCGAAGCTGGTGAACCGTGCTCGTATCGGAGAGCGTGATGTTCAAAACCGACTCGTCCGAGACGGTTGTGCGCACGATCGACGCATCGGCGGTGTTTGCGCCCGTTGCGCTGAAGTAGATACCCGGCCAGCGCGGTTCCTGAATCATGACGCCCGTGAAGACGATGCTGGCGGCCAAAAAGCCGAAAAACGCGGTTTTCATGCTCATATCCGGTCTCCTGTTACTGTTCGGTTGCTTGGCCGAACATCTGGTTCAAATCGACGCCTGAAGCGGCCTGCTGCCGCATGGATTCCTGCCATTGCTCTACCGCCATCTGCACGGCGGCGTTTGCGGCCTGAGCGGCGGCCTGCTGCGACGTTTGGGCAATAATTCCCTCCATCTCCTGCGACTGCTGCGCCTGCGCCATCTGTTCGGCCTGCTGTTGTGCCATTTGCTGCATTTGGCCCCAAAATTCGGAAAATGCTTGCTGAGTTTGCGGTGAGGTCTGCTCGATGAACTCCATCGTCGCCATTTCGGCCTCTACCTCGTCCATCATGGCCGGGAAGTCCCAAAATGGAGCGACTTGCGGGGCAGGTTGGCCCTTCCTGAGCCGTTTGATGATCTGGGTGGCGAGTTTCCGGTACTGCGCCGTGCGCTCGAGCCTCTGCTTGTCCCCGATTTGCAGATCGCGGGCCATCTTGCCGTCATCGGCCTGCCCGGTGCGCTTGTCCGTGTAGAGTTCGGGGAAATTGCGTCTCCGGTTGGCGACTCGTTCCTCGCGCATTGCTCTGAGTTCGGGAATGAGTGAATTTACGTCCACGGTGACGTTGAAATCGACGTTGGCTCGCAGGACCTCAGACGCCTTGAACTCCATCGTCTCTTCCTGCTGAGTTTTCGACGTGTACTGGATCAGACGGACGCCCTGATAGAACTGCTTCATGCGGTTCAGGCGCATCTGCTTCGCCTTGGCGAGTTGCGTGCCGAACCGCAGGAAGAACGGACCCCATTCAGTGTCCAAAATCTCTTGTAGTGCGGGGAATCCCATTGATCCACGCAGTTGGCCGGGAAATTTCGACTCCCTGAAGAGGTCCGCTCCACCAGCAATGTCGTGAAGGTCTTGCTTCAGCATTTCGAGGTGCTGCATGTACCAACCCGGAACTTGCGGCGGTGCAGCGAAGGCGATCAGGTGTTCGCCTGCCGGCCCGAGGCCACCCTCGACCGCACGGGCGACATCGGTGGGTGCGATGTCCTCTTGGGTGAGGTCCCCGCCGAGCAGTTTCTCTGCCTTGATGAAAGCGTTGGCGTACTCCCGCATGGCCGACATGCCCTTGGCGTATGCGAGGTTCGCGGGGATCAGATCGTGGACCCAATCCCGCGTGTAGAAGTTGGTCGTGACCGGACCCCAATGGTAGGCAACTGCGGGGATGCCATCCTCGTAGGGGAGGTCCTGGTCGAGCAAGATTCCCTGCCCCGGAACGAAGACGGTTTCGCGTCCGTCCGGGTTCGCTTCGGAGACCGGCTGGTAGCGGTGGATCACTACCACCATGTCGGGGTCGTCGTCGGAGGGTGAGCCTTGCAGCCTTGGTATCAGTCGCTTGATGTTGATGCCCGAGCGCGAATCTCCGACCTGGTTCAGATTGGTGCGGATGATGCGCATCTCTTCGTCGGACTTCAACTTGTCGAGGTCAAAGCCTGCCTCTCCTGCCGAGTCCTTGTATGTCTTCTTCGCCCACGCGACGGTACGGATGGATGCGAACTCAACACAGTGATCGGGGGAGAGCGTTTCGAGGTCGTGGGTGGTCTGGTCGATGAAAACCGAGAGGGGTCCGTGAACCTCTGACACGAAGTCCCCAACCTCTTGCATCTCCCGGTACAACTCGAACGTCTCGGGAGCACGCGGGGGGACAATGACCTGTTGGGTTATGGGGTCTATCTGTCCCTGTACCAACTCCTGAGCGGTGGCGTTGGAGACCTGTTCGCCCGTGGTGAGGTCGGTGAACATGAAGGCGTCTGGTCCGCCCTCGGGATCACGGACGGGCATGGGTTCAACGGAGACGTTCTCCACCCACGGGATGTGTTCGATCGCCATCCCGCCATCCAGCAGCCAGTCGAGAATCTCATCTTGGACGGCGTGCTGGTTGACCTTCCGGTCGCCTGCGCGGATAAGGTCCGATGCTACTTCCGCGAGGTCGATGGATACCGGGTCCATCTTGGAAGGTGTCGCGTCGAAGGCGGGAGAGACAGCGAGAAGGCGTCCCTTGAGTTTCCGCTTGAGGGGACCGATCAGGTTCAGGTTCAGATTGACAAGGTTGTCGGTCGCTGGATCGGTGCGGAGAATACCGCCCCTTACGAAGGCGTCGATCTCGCCCTGAGCGTGGCAGATGTTCTCCAGCACGCGGGCTTCAATGTTGCCGACCTTATCGTACTTCTGACGCTGAAGACGTTTCCACTCGTCGGTCAGCTCTTTGATCGTCAGTGCTTTTTTCGGCACGGCCCCCGCCGGTCGAAGTCAAGTTCTGACTATATTCCGACCCCGTACCCGTATCTGTCAAGAAGGAGTGACAATTATTGGCATGACGCTTTTTGTCACTTTAGCGTCTTCCGTTGTGCTCGAGGGAGTAGTGGTTGCCGTCCTTCGGCGTGAAATCGCCACCCCATCTACACAGCGGATGAAGCGTCTTCCAGAACGCCCCGAGCTTCGCGTGTGCCTTGGTGCTCCGCTGGTACTCGCCGTCGATGAACAGGTTCAGGTCGATCGCCAACTTCTTTGGGTGCAGCGATCCTGAGAAGGTCGTCGGCGCGATTGTGTTGCCCACGGTCAACTCGTAACCCATCGCATAGGCGTACTGCATCAGCAGCGGCAACAAGCCGGCGAAGAGGGATTGCTTTTGACGAAGCGTCACGTCCTGTCCCACGGATTTTTTGTGCCGAGATCAGCGGGAGTGAGAGGTTCTTCGTCGGGCTCGATATGGCCGAACAGGGAGCACATGAAGGCGACGGAGGTGGTGAGTTTTTCGATCTTCGCCTCTATTTCGTCCAGCCGCTTATCGGTGACATTGGCCCGGTAGTTCACGTCCTGGGAGATGTCGATCTGGCCGGCGCGGATGATGTGCATTCCGACGAGCCTGCGGATGAATCGTTTCATACGTTCCACGGATTCGGTTGGGTGGGCATCTTCTGTTTCACTCCCAGGATGGTCTCGATGGCGAGCTGCTGCTTGCCTTGTTTCACGGGGCGTCCTGACGGGTCGATCGCGCAGATGTGCTCGGCCCCGTCGAGACAGTGGTCGCGTTCCTTGATGCGTCGCCAGCGCCCTGTCGATGTTTCCTCGGGTGGGTACTTCGCAAGCTCGCACTCGTAGGGGAGGATCTTCAGCCACGGCGCGAAGAAGATACGGTCGTGCTGGAACAGAGCACGTAGTCTTTCGGTTCGTTGCTCGGGCTTGTCCGAGCCCTTCGAAATGCGAATGCCATTAACCCATGCATCGTTTTTGAACTGTGAGTTGGGGTCAGCGTAGAGGACATAACGGGCACCAATTTTGTCGCTGACATTCTTGATGTCATCGTAGAGGTTGAGCATGGAATAGTTGCTGGTTTGTTCGATCTGGGTAGCGACATAGCGGTAGTTGCAGACCTCCCCGATGAAGAATGCGGTGGCTGGATCCTCGTCACTGAACATCGCCCAACATGCTGCCGAGTACGTGCCGGTATCAGCCCCTCCGACAACGCGGTAGGTGGGTGGGACGTAGAGGTTCTCGAGCGTTGGTTCTGCCCCAGGGTTGACGAAGAGATCCGGGTGAGTCTGAGGCGTGAAGATGCGTTGGTCTCGGGTGTACTCGAAGACGGAGCCGACGTAGGTTCCGAGCCTCCCCTCCCACGCGATCGCGTGCTGCTCGCGGGTCATGATGGAGGCGTCGGCTTCCTTCTCGTCGGCGTCGAAGGTGTAGGGGTTTTCCTCTCGGGCGACGTTGCCGATGCAGAACCATTTCCGGTGCTGCCGCATTTCAGACTCGCCCATCTCGCGGAGAACGTCCACCCACGGGTCGTCGGGGGTGGTGGCGAAGATGGCCTTCCCGTCACAGGCTTGGAGGTTCTGTTTCAGGGTGGCGAAGGGTTTGATGTTGCCGAACTGGTACGCCTCGGCGTAGAGGTAGCCGGCGCGTTCCTTACCCTTCAGCCCTTCCCCTGATTCCCACGATTTCGCCTCGAGGCACGACCCGTTGGACAGCGCAATTTTCATGCGTCCGACACCGACCGAGTTCTGGTAGGTGGTACACCAGAGGGACGGGTAGGGGGAGCCGTCAGGCATCCTGCCGTTGAACCCGTCGCGGCCCTTGACGGGGAGGTTGAGTCCGTCGTCACCGAGCAGCAGATCCGCGACGTAGTTGAACTCGGGCTCGCAGATCGTGTACTGCATTCCGATGATGTCCCACTCGGTTCCGGGGACCATGAGATCGGCGGCGAGCACGAGGCCGCCCTGCCAACTTTTCCCGCCCTTGTAGGAAGCGAGGTCGGCGGCGAAGCGAGCGTTGCCGTCCGTGCGCGGGGTGAGTTCGCGGCGCTCGATGCGGTACTGCGGGTCGGCCTCATCAGCGGACCACACGAACACGTCGGTGGTGCCGTGAGGGATTGGGGAGCGGGCTTCGAAGTAGGGGTCGAGGTCGAGGGTGGGGAGGTCGTACTGCTCGACTACCTTGTCGGTGAGAAGCCAGCCGTCGAGCGATGCCCAGAAAGCGGCTTGATGCGGGAAGGGGCGCTTGCGGGTGATGTCCAGAAGTTGCTCGCGGAACAGCGGTGCGAGACGGTCACGGGAGATCGAATCCATCCCCTCAGTCTACAATCTCTTCTGCGAGTCGGACGTGGACAGTGACCGCGCAGGATGCGAGGCGTTTCGCTTCCCTCTCCAGCCCGGCAGGGAGGGGCACGACCATCACGCGGTCAGCGGGGGGCTTGTCGGCGTCCTTCTCCCGTCTCTCTGCCGCCATCATGGCCAACTCGTATGCCTTCTTCATCAAGATGTACGACACCCTCCAACTGATCTCTTCCAGGTCTCCGCATTCCTTACAACTCATGCGTCCCCCCTGTCTACTTCCTTGGTGGCGTCCACGAAGAGGGCCATAGCGTCGGGGGTAGCGGCAACAACCTCGATGCCTTCCTCGATGAGTTTGCGAACGAGGATGAACGATTCCGACAGGGAGGTATCGGGGCACAGAAGGATGACGACGGTATCGTCTATCTTGCCTACGGTGGGTTCAGTCATGTTCGATCCTCGCAATGGGGAAGTGAAGCAGTTTCTCGACGGGAAATTCGACGTTCGGGTAGATGTAAGAAGCGACAAGCGTTCTCCGCTCGAACTCGACAGGGTACCGCTCAAGGAACCACGCAGGAGCGAAGCGTGCCTTGACGGCCTGCCACCAGTCTGCGGGCCACCGGCAAGAGACCCGTTCATTTTCCCGTTCCGCAACGGAGGCGTAGAGTTGAAGAACCATGCCTTCAAGCTGGTGGTCGACATAGGTGCTGAGTTCGGTTGCCTGACGGAGAGCGCCCCAGGGAAGGTGTTTCTGAGTGCAGAGTTGAAGGCGCTGAAATGTGATCTCCATGATGTCGTCTGAGATTTCGTCACTCATTTGAGTTGCCTCCAGAGGATTACGAATGGCATGTAGATGAACTGCGCAGCGAAGGCGAGGCCGGCGAGAAGTTGCCTCATCTGACCCAACCTTTTTCGCGTAGCAGCAGGGTGAGATCCTCGTAGGACACGAGGTCATCCATGCTGTAGGCGTGCTTGAAGTTGATGTAGCGGTCGAGGGCTTCGATGGTGGCGATAGCTTCGCTTTTCCAGAGAGCGTGGAGGTTGACACTGGTAGACATACCCTCCACAGGTTCGCTGTTACGCCAACCCACGTCCCGCATTTCCTCGAACTCCTGCTTGGAGAGGATGTCAGTCATCGGTTCGGATGTCGTCGGGGTGTGGCTCAAAACTCATGATGCCACCGCGAAGCGTTCTCACGTTGACTGCCCTGAAGCCATCACCCGTCTGCACCTTGATCCAGGCTTCCTTCGGCTCCTTCGCGGCCTCTCGGGCGGCTCGGAGTTCTTGAGCGGCTTCCCAGTGCTCGTCCGAATATCTTGTCTTGAGGATGGCGGTGGGCATATGGTCCGCGAACCAAGCCCACAGTGCGTCCACCTCCTCCACCAGATCCGCTACCGGGACTCCGGGGTGGGGGTGGAATTCGAGCGCGCCGGGAGCCCATACGCGACCCGCGAAGACGATTGCCCCGTCGCTCTTCTTTCTCGCTTCGATCAGCACTTTCTCAGTCATGGTTCCAACTCCAGGTAGTAGTCGCCGTGGTTTTGCTCATCCACGGTCTTGAAATCAATGAGCTGTTGGAGGGTCCACTTCGCTTCGGAGTGGTACTGATCGTGGCAGCGGTAGCAGAGACGCATCAAGTTCTCGATCACGTCGGCTCGGGGGTGGACGCCCTTGATTTTCAGGTGATGGATATGGAGCGAGTCGGGGCGACCGCAGATCTGGCACCAGGGCCGCGTAGCGAACCGTGACAGGAGTTCCTTGTCGTTGATTCGCTTGGGCGGCTTTGGGATCACAGGATGTCACTCATCGGAGAAGTACCTGATGAGAACCTTGTCAGCGGCAAGACGAACTGGAGAGTCGATATCGAAGGGAAGCCCCCGGACTTCGAGGGCGAGTTCTGCCTTCTTGTGGTCCCACTCTTTTTTCGTCCATACGTCAACGACCACATCTGCGCGGATCTCGTCACTCATCGAGGGGCCATGCTTTCTCGGCTTCGAGCCAGTCGTTGATGAGGGTGCCGAGTTCGCGGAGGGAGGCGGGCATGTACCCTTCGCAAAGGTACATGCTCGTGTTTCCGTAGGTCGTTCGTGCCCGCGCCGCCGCCGACTCTGCCGTACAGACCTTGCACGTCACCGAGAGGCGTCCGATGACGGGTTGGTGAACCGTGGTGGTGACGAGCCTGCCACAGTCGCACTTGAACTCGACGTTGATGTCACTCATCGTTGCAGATACCGAAGCCGACGGAGAACGGGGTACCGTTCCAGGTGACGCCATCGGTGTACATGACGGCGCAACCGGAGGCCCAATACTGGGACATGCGGTTGTGGGCGCGCTTGATGCACTCCCCGATGATCTCGTCCATGTCCTGTTCGAGGGGCATCTGGAATTGTTCGGATACCGTGTAGCCGGCGGTGAAGCCGAGGAGCGGCAGGAGCAGTAACAGTGTGCGTTTTCTCATGAATCCTCCTTTGAAGAAAGCGCCCCCTCACCCGTGGGAGTTCTGCCAACGACGACGGGCTCGCTGCGTTGGTCCCGAGGGGGCTGCTTCAAATTACGCCCTCCATGCTGCGTTGGAATCGCTTGTGGTGACGCTCCATCTCAATAATGTTCTCGTACTGCCTCTGTGAGATGAGCGTTCGGGTGTAGTCCGCTTGGGGGCAGGTGTGGTAGAGACGGTGGCAACGACGGCATGAGTAGTAGACCATCTCGCCCCGGTCGAACGGAGGGATCATGAGAACGTCGCGGCACCGATCCCGGTTGCACCAGAAGTTCCAGAACCAGAAGCGAGGGTGCCTGAGCCTCACAGCCAGCCCGCCTCCTTGAGACGGTCTACTTCGTCCATGCTCGGCATGTCGTCCCCAGAACCAACAGACCCCAGGGTCTGAATCAACGTGTCTTCCCGTGTTCCTGGTGGCCATTCTCGAGCGACCTCCGAGAGCCCAGCAAATCGTTCGATGACGGATGAAAGGGCGGCGATGGTTTCGATTGCGTTGGCGGTGAAGAGTCCCCGGTTCTTGATGCCGACGATCTTGAACCAATTCGTCAGGTCCTCAGCGGACAAGAGGTTCAGTTCATTGCTCACAGCCAACCCTCCTTGTGGCGGTATTCCTTGAGACATGGAGTGCAGCGCCGGCCGTTGTGGTAGGTGAACGTCTCGATGGTGACGTGTTCCTTCCGCCCGCAGGTGACGCATGTTGAGCGACCGTAGATGCGAACCGTCGCGAACCGGGCGAGCCACAACCAAAATCTCATAGCCAACCTTCCTTTTCGAGAAGTAGTTGACCGTATCTTGAAGGCCCGTTCTGCTCCCAGGCCCTCCAGGTTTTCTCGGTGACACCGAAGAGGTTCGCTGCTGCTGCCTGGGTCAAGCCAGCTTCAAGGCGACGATCAAGTAACACCTCCACGCCATGAGCACCAGGTTCGCTGCCACCAGCACCAGAGACACGTCCTCGATCCCCGGCTGCTTCTTTGGGTGGTTCCCGAGTAGCGCGTGTACCACTCCCACGTGAAGTACCAGAAACGACAGGTGCAGCAACATTCTTCCGGCTCCTTTCCAGTTCCTTTTTCATCTCCTTGGAGAGAGTCACAACCACCCCTTCTCGCGGAGGGTGTCGAGTAATTCCGCCTCTGCGCCGAGATAATACTGATGCTCGCTGCTCCACTTGTCGTCGTTGAATCCGTCCTTGAACGGCCCGGTGACGCCGAGCGCCTCAGCCAGAGCTTCGATGGTGGCTCTTGCCAGCGGCTCGGCGTGCCCTTCCATGTCAGCCCAGCGGTCGAATTCCTCCCGGCTCAGTATGTCCATGAACAGGAAGATACTACCGGAAGAGACTACCTGTCAAGACTACCGGGAGAGAATACCGGTAGGAAGTAACGGTAGTTACTGGACCTTGTCGTCCTTGCCGGGAAGCCGGCCCGTCTTGGCGAAGAACGCCAGCTCGGGTTCCGTCGCTTTCTCCAACTGCACCGTCACGTCAGCAGTACGGTCGATCAACTGCCCCCTGATCTTCGCCCCCAACCCCATCGCTGCACTCAGAAGCGCAGGAGTGGGCTCCATACCCCCGTTATCAAGGTTCCTCATCCCGTGACCAATGATCCAGTCACACGCCCCAAGGATGTTGTCGAACCTCTTCTCCTTCAAAACAGGGTACGCCGCTACGTGTCGGTAAATCGCAGTGCGGTCAACCGAGAACATCCGCGCAATCTCGTCAACCGGCTTGTACGCCACGTAGGCCGCCTCTATCTCTGCCTTCTCTTCACAGGCACAGACCGTACACTTCCTCCGATGCCTCTCTATGTCCATAGCGGTTAGCCTACACCCCCCAGAGCCCCATATCACCCCCCAGGACCCCCCTATTGCGTGGATCGGGTGTCACCCTTACCCGAGGACCCCCACCTCCCCCCTCCCCCCTGGCGGCCCTGGGGGCGCTCTGTGCTCTGGGGCTCGAGGGGGTGTGTGTGTGGGTGGGGAGGCTCCGCCGGCTCCGGAGGCTCGAGGGGGGAGAGGGGAAGCACTGGCACTCTGTAGCACTGGGTCTCTGGGCTCTGCATTGAATGCGACAAGCGGTGCCAGTGTGGTTGCCGCGTCGGGCTGCCTCTATAGATAGTCGGATGTTTCTGTCGATAGGGGTTGGGGCCGCACAGTACCCTGTGTATACTCTGGGTATGGCGAATAGAGGAGAGGGTTCAAGCGTAGTCACGGCGCAGGCGATATGTGGCGCAAGGCACGCGAGCGGGCAGCGCCGGTACGGAAGCGACCCCGCCTAGGGCACGTCTCTAGCCTCCCCCTGTTTGCCGTATCGAAAACACAGCCGTTCAAGGGAACGGCAGAGCGTAGGAGGTAGGGCAATGGCATATGTAGAAGATCACGAAGTGTCGCACGTCGTTGATAGTCACGCGGGTCAGTATATGCCGCGGGAGTTTGTCGCGACGTGGGGCGAATTTCTGTATCCACAAGACGCGAAGATGATGCTGGACGTTGCTTCGTGCGCCGCCGGCCCGGAAGACGCATTCTACTGTGAGGCATGGTGCGACATTGCCAACAACGCGGAGGTTCGCATCCCGTACGGCGACGAAACGCTGATTTTCACCATTCATGAAAACGAAGGGATCTATCTCGTTCGCGACGGCGTTGAATGGTGCGACGAGTGCGAGTGGTTCAAGTCCGCTGACTGTGACTGTCCGCACGTGTAGCGCGTACCTAGCCCCGGAGCATCGTGTTCCGGGGCCTGGTAGGCGCTGCAATGTCGCAACGTCTGAGCATAGGAGTCTGTTATGAAAATCGTACTGGTATATCAGTCTGGCATTGCCAATGTGTTCGAGGTCGACGCGTTCACTCTCCAGGACCACCACCGATACGCGGAACGCCTGTTACAGGCGGACTTCAGGACGTGCGCTTCGTTCGCTCGCGGCTGCGGTGCAGCGGGCGCAACGGTTCGCACCGCCTCATGCAACGTCGCCGGCGACTGTGCCAAGGTCGAATGGTACATGGGGACTGACGGAACGCCGTTCCGCGACGAAGCGGCCATCGTCACCGTCAACTGATAGCAGGCTGCGGAACCGTGGCACTTGTCGCGGTTCCCTGGAGTGCTATCAGTAGCATTCAAGGTAGGCGCACCTCGAGCGCCACAGCATAGGAGAGATTCACCATGAATGACATTCCGGTGAGGATTACGTATCAGCACCATGCCAGCGTGCGAAGCTTGCGCTACGTGTTCGTGATGGCGTTACTTGACCTTTCGCACAAAGCGGACGGTACCGCCGGCAAGAATCCGTTGTACCCGCTTACCGCTTGGGAGGATCCCTTCAAGGTGACCACGCTTGAGGATTCCGATGTCTAGATTCTACGGTTCTCTACAGGGATCCGCACGCACCGAGGCAACACGACGCGGTAGCAAGTCCAGCGGTGTGTCGGCGCACGTCCGGGGCTGGGATATCGGCGGCCTTGTGGAGGTGGTCGCTGCACCTTCCGACCGCGACACTGTTGACTTCGTGCTTACCGGGGGAAGCAACGACAGGCTGCCCCCTGATACTTTGATCTCCGTCACGCTCACCGACGACGGCCCGCAGGTTACCTACGTTGGTCCGATGGTCCGTGACGTGGTGCAACGGTGGCGCAGCAATTCCACGTCGAGCGCTATCAAGGGGGAATCATGAGCGACCATACGCCTACCCCGTGGGTTGTTGACGCGGTGAGCGACGCGAACGGCTACCGAACCATCCGCACCGACGACGGCTCAATACACGGCGACACAGACGTGCAACCTATCGCGACCGTCTACCGCAACATGGTCCGACTGAACGCGGAGTTCATCGTCACGGCCTGTAATGCCCATGATGATCTCGTCGAGACCTTGGAGCGTATCGCGGCCACTTGCTCTTCGTATGGCAACAAAGACGCCGAGAGAATGCGCAATATCGCCCGCGCAGCACTCGCCAAAGCTACAGGGGGAAACAAATGAGCGGATACAGAGTATTCCACCGAACCTGGTGGCAACGCGACGACAGCGCACCGGACGGCCGCACACCGGGCGCGGGGCGAAAGCATACGATCAAGCGCCATGTATGCACCGAACGGGAAGCAAGGGATATCTGCCGCGTCTGGAATGCCTGCCACGACGAAGGGAACCTGTCGGATCGTGCGGAGTACATGGCCGAATGAAAGACGCACCGCAGAAACACTCCGACGCCTACCTTGTCCGCCTCGAGGCCAATATCGAGTCCCACAATCGCTCGCTACGGCGTGTTCGTGCCCGAACCGACAACCGAGTACGGGCATATTTCAGACGGAAGTACGGCGACACCTGGCGTGAGGCTATGCGCCGAGCTCGGGAGAATTGAAACGATGAACCTATCCGTTCCTGAAAAACACCAGCTGCGGGTCGCACGACAAACGCTGAAATACTCCAACGCGGGCGCCTTGATCATGGGCGGACCGACAAAGGATGAAGCGGCCTTAATCATCTACCGCCTCACCGGGCGATGCGCACATCCGCTCGGGCTAGACTTGGGCGGGGATTGTCCCGTTTGCGGTAGCGGCGTATGACCTATCGCCCACCACGGCTAAGAGGCGCTACGGCGCCCTCCTATGCTCGCCGGCTCGTGGCCGGTTGCCGTGGTGGGCATCCTTTTTCCCTTGGCATAGGACTACACTTGGAGACAAGACTATGAGGGCAGAACAAACACTTCACCGTCGCATGATGAACACGCCCACGCCCGAAGTCGGAGAGGTACGCCTCGAGCACGCTAACAATACCTTCACCTATGTCTACGTCGGAGACACGATTGTCGCAAAGATCGCCGTTCGCGGTGAGACAATAACCGTTGACGTGCTGGAGCAATATCAACGCTAGTTTGCCTCTGATTACACACGAAAGGATGTGTTAGTATGTGGGTCATGCGCGCACTTCTGAATCGTTGGTACGCCTACCGACAGCGACGCCGGATCGCTCGCCTCATGCGACGCTCTTGTGACCTGTCAACACACTATGGGAGGTTCCGCCATTGACCACGGGTGAGATGATGGGCGTCGTTGGCTTGCTACTCGTAGCCACCGCTGTCGTTGGCTGGCTCATCGATAAAGCCGACGCTGCCGCCGAACGATGGGCACGAAAAAAGCGGGATGACCGTTAGGCCACCCCGCGAGCAAGCGAAGGGAAAAACGCTATGCCAGAAACCACTGTATCACGGGCTGAGATCATCGAGACAGCCCAACACCTCGCACTCACAGCAGAGACCGTCTTGTCTCTCATCGAACGCGGCCACGGGGGAACGGCTCGTGCCTTGCTCCAGCTACTCCGCGACGACGCACCGCGCCTCTTGACGATGCTGAACGATGAGGTTCCCGGTGAGTGAGTACGACAGTCAACCGCACAGCCAGAAACTACAACTACTCGCGTGGCAAGTGCACTCTTGCAGCTCCCCCGAGATGCCACGCGACGCACGACGCCGGCTCGAGGACGCCACCGACAAACTTGAAGAGTTGTCCAAGGCCGTCTTCGCGTGGGAGCGAAGGACGGGTGAGAACATATGAGCGAACCTTTCTGGAAGTTGCACCCCGCTGACAAACTACGGCGTATCGCCAACGACATCGAAGACAATCGTTCTGTCGTAGTTGAGATATCCGAGATCGTCCACCCGGACACCTTGCGGGAGATCGCCAAAGAGATCGACCCGTCGCCAGAGGTTGACGATGGAGTATGACTACATCGTTGACGAGATCCTCACCGACGAAGCCGACGACACGGCTACCGCATACCGCCCACCGGCTTTCCCCTTGCCCGAGTGGGCCAACGAAGAGGATCCGATGCTGTTCGCCTTGATCCCTGACATGCTCGCCTGCGGGTTTGACTTCGGCGTCTATGATCGCGCCGGGGTCAAGACACCCGTTCGGTTTATCGAGTGGCTTGGGGGTCAGATGCCTTGGAGCAAACCATGAGTGACAACATGGACATGCCTATCCCGCGCACGCCAGAAGACAAAGAGGCTTTCGAGGAATACTCGGCAGAAGTAATGGGCCTGTGTCCTGTTTGCAGATACCACGTAAAGAACAAATCCGGCTACTGCGACCGCTGCGAACCCGAAGCCGCTGAGTTGCACCGTGCCGGCGAACTCCGCACCCTCGTATCCACCATGACCCCCGACGAACGCACCGCCTACCGCGCCGCCCTGGAGATGCTATGAGCAATGCAATCTACACATCCGAACTACCCACCGATGTTGATATCTACGTCGGTGACTTCACATCAGCTGTCAAGAACCAAAAGGGTACCGGCGTCAACTTCAAGGGTGCCGTCTGCAAGGACCAACACGGCAAGGTCCTCGCGTCCGGTGACCTGTTCCTGTTCGATAGCGTCCTCGAGGATCGTGGCAACCCTCAGCCGATCACCGCTATCTTCATGCTCTCGACCCGGCCCAAAGATGACGGCACCGGGTTCTGGTGGAACTACCACCCGATCAGCCAGAAGTCAGACGGCACTCTGGTCAAGGTCATCGACGTTGCCGAGGCACCCGAGAAGAAAGAGTGGAAGGGCGGGGGTGGTGGTGGCAGACCGAAGAAACCAGCGCGGTCATGCGAAGAGATTGACGCGCTACACGACAAGGCGATAGCCAAGATCGCCAACAGTCTCGCTGAAATGGAGATTGCCCCCGACAAAGACGTGCGCGGGTTCGCGGCACTGGTGAACACGCGATTCATTGCCTACAACGAACAGACCCCTGTAGGCGACACTCCCGACGCAAAGAAAGCACCCGACAACCAGGACCACACCCCCGACGACAGCGACATACCCTTCTGATGATCTACCTACTCTCATGGTTCGTCATCAGTATCCCGGTGGGGATGTTCGTCGGGAAGTTTTGCCAGGTTGGAGGATTGGGCGATGAGTGAGAAGCCAGCAACGGATGAGCAGATTAAGAAGTGGGATGAACGGTTTTCTCTTGGGCAGGGAGGGTGGGCATGGCCGATTATTGGTGCCCTCATCCGCCGCATCGAGGTGGAGCAGGGAAAGGTTGGTCGGTGGGTTGTGTCGAGTGCTAGTGCCCACGCAGAAGTAGTCGCCCGCGACGCCCTGCTGGAGCGTGCGCTGCCGTGCCTGAATCCGAAGCTGCCGATTCATGCAACTCTACGGCGAGAGATCGAAGCCACCCTCCCCACGGAGCGAGGCAAGGCGCTGGACCAGATGGCGCAAGACACGGCGGCAATCATTCGCGACCGCCTCCCCGAGCCCGCAGGAGATGAGGAATGAATGAATCAATTTGCGGCAACTGCATCCACTTTCACCGCGTATCCGGAGCGGAATCCGGAGAGTGCCACCGATACGCGCCGCGCCCCCTGGCGGGAGGTACGGGAACAGGCTGGACCGATTGGGCATGGCCCTCCTTGGCAACAACGGAGTCCTGCGGGGAGCACGTGAAAGACGATGCCTGACTCGATAGCGGAGCGGTTGCGGGAGGCGCTGGACGAGATCAATCAGGCTCTTCATACGGACCCGATGTTCCGGGGCGACTTGCACGACAACGCAGCGAAAGCGTCAACCGCCATTGACGCCCTGGCCGACGAGGTAGCGGCGCTGGTGGTGGATAGGGATGAATGCCAAGAAAGGGCAGAGAGGCTCGTGTGTCGCCTCGATGACCGCGACGTAGAGGTACGAGACCTCCGCGCCCGCATCGCCACCCTGGAGGGGGCGCTGCGGTGCGTGTTCCGCCTAGATGAAACCGGAGACGTATTGCTCGGTGTCCAAGCGACCTTCGTGCGCAGGGACGGCAGGCGGGTCCTACGCGGCGCGGCACACGCGCAAGTTAGTCGCGCCCTCACCGAGACAGGGGGCGAGGAATGAACCAACAACGGAGGAAAGCATGAAGCTGACAGCAGTAGTGATTGCGGTACTGATGATGGCCGGGGGCGCGGTACAGGCTCCGTCTCCAACCCCGTGGTTCGTGATCGACGATCCAAACGCGCCCGCCGATACGCTGTGGTGGGTCATGAGCACAGGCTCGCCGGGTGTGCCCGAACTGGTGATCGGCGACCTGTCGCAGGCAGACGCGGCAATCGTCGTGCTCGAACAGGATGCGACAGTCGCGCCAGCGGGCACCACCGCGAAGCCGTGGACCGACGAACTGGACCCGGACTATCCCGGCAGGTACCGGGTGGTCGGGCCAGTGCCGCCTGTGAACGATAGGAAGGTTGGTGAGTGTGATAACGAATTGAACTGCCTCCTCGTCGCAGCCAACGCCAACGCCTCGAGGTAGGGATGTGGCCCCGCCGTACACGCTTCGCTGCGGGTGCGTGTTGCACAAGGGGCACCGAGAGTGGTGTGCAATCCACAAGGAACGGCGAGGGTTCGATGTGCTCGACCCGGCACGGTTGATGTTCCTCGCTGACTGGATATCACGGCGCAACGTGGCGGCGCTGGCAGACATGCCGGATGAACTCAGGCGAATAGCAAGAGAGGTGGCAAAACCATGAGCACGATCAAGCTGAAAGTGGAGACGGAGATCGAGGACAGCGACATCGACATTACCGATATCGTCTGCTCGCTGCTGCGGGGCGTGGCGGTCAAGCTCCCCGCGCTGAACCTCACAATCACGACGACGGATATCAGCATCTTCGACAAGATCCGCAAATGAGTGATTGGGATCGGATGAACGACCTGGATTTCCTCTTCGGCGTCCGCACGACAGGCAAGGCGAGCGAGTTGATCCGCCTGCCGAACACACAGCGAAAGCGCCGCTTCCCGCCGCAGCATCCCGACACCGCGAAGAGGTATCCGGGGTGGGCGAAGTGGGACGACGGGGCGCTGCGGATGCAATGGGCTCCGTTCTCCGGGTGGGAGGCCAAGGGCAACCACTACGGATACCTGCACGTCATTGCGCCGACGAAGGCCGGCGACTATCGGACGTGGCCAGTCACGGAGTTGCTCAGGCCAGCACTGGCAAGCGGCGTGATGCACCTCGACGCGATGGACTGGATCTTCGGGGACATGGAACCTCCCCGTGACAACGCCCTCTGCGGCTTCTGGATCGGGAGCGTCCCCGGTACTGCACACCAGCGGCGGTCGGACGTATTGCCGTGGACGTACCACGCACAACAGGAGAAGCCCGTGCTGACCAAGCCGAAGTTATCGGAGATCCGCGCCTACTACCCGAGCAATCCGACGCCTCCCGTCTATACGTGGCCGATCGTCGCCAACCCCGAGATCACGGCGCGGTGGAGGGGTGAGGATATCGAGATCCGGTGGCCAGCCGGGACGTTCAAGGACTGGCACGCGGTACGGTGGCAGGTGCGGGACGGGGTGTGGCGACAGGTGTTCGGTACTCTCATGCTCACCTACTACACGGGCAGCGAGTGGGTGAGGGACGGAGCGGAGTACCTCGCCCACCCGAACCACGCTACCGGCGTCCGGTTCAATTTCCGCGACAAACTGCGCCACGCGAGCGAGCGCGGCGGCGGACCCATCGACCCCGATGCCCCGATCAGGATCAGCATCGCCGGGCATTGTCGGTACAACCCCAAGCCCTCGCTCTTACAGCAGCAGCAGACGGCGGGGACGTGGCTAGACCGGCATACCCTCGAACCCTACGAGTGGGACGACGAGCCCGTGGAGCCAAGCGAGCGTGACGACGCGATAACCGAGTGCATCGAGGCGCTCGAGAGGCTGAGGTGAGACGAACGTACCGAGGGGTAGACGGGAATCAGAAAGCGTTGGTGAAGGAACTGCGATCTGTTCCCGGTGTCTCTGTCTGGATCATCAACACGGAGATGGATATCGTCGTCGGGTACCGGGGACAGAACTTCATCTTCGAGATCAAGGATCCTGACAAGCCACCATCAGGGAGGAAGTTGACCGACAATGAGATCAAGTTCCTCGAGACCTGGACAGGGCAAGCCGATGTTGTCTTCACCGCAGAGGATGTGCTTGCCAGCTTGACAACTGAGGAGAAGTCGTGACGCTTACCCTTCAACCTCTCACGATCAGCGAGGGTGTGGCCTTCGTGAACCAGCACCACCGGCACCACGTTGGGCCACAGGGAGGGAAGTTTGCCATCGGGATCAGTGATGACGACAAGGTTGTCGGTGTGGTTGTCGTGGGTCGTCCTGTGGCGCGTAGAGTGGACGATGGTTGGACCGCAGAGGTTACGCGGTGCTGCGTGGTGGAGGGTGTCCCGAATGGTTGCTCAATGCTCTACGGGGCTGCGTGGCGAGCCTGTAAGGCAATGGGGTACAGACGACTGATTACGTACACGCTCCAGTCGGAACCGGGAACCTCTTTACGTGCAGCTGGATGGCGAGTTGTGGCAGAAACACCCGGAGGTTCATGGTCGTGCAACAGTCGCCCTCGCGTTGATAAGCATCCACTCCAACCTAAACTTCGATGGGAAGCCCCCCTTGACAACTGAGGAGAAGTGATGACCGAGCCTGAGCGGTGGGCGGAAAAATCTTCGGAGAATTTCAGAGACGTGGTGATGGATCGTCTCGACACGTTTCTCGTTGAGAGCGGAGGTCGGAAACTCACCGACAGGGAGGGCAACATCATCGCGCCACATATTGTACAGGCGCTCTACGAGGGACTTGTGGAGAAGTACGAGAACGAGTTTGCCCTTGACAACTGAGGAGAAGTAACGATGGACCTGACCCACACGGACAGAGAGCGGGAGTTGCTCAACGACGTGCTTGAAGCGTTGCTTGAATCGAACAGCGGCACACGAACACTTGTTACCGACGCCGTTGCTGCGATTCTCGGGATGTCCCCAGACCCGAAGAACGGGTGGCAGTACTTGACGCATGAGAGAGAGCCCGACGAAGACTGGTGCGGCGAGATGGACGACCATTGCGGCGACGCACCTTGACAAAGGAAGGCGAGTAACAGATGCTTCGTGTATGCCGGGATCATCAGACAATCAAAGCGATTCATTGCGAGTGCGCGGTTGTCTCTCGGTCTCGGCAGACGGAAAGATACCGGCCCCGGAGTTCCGAAAGGTTCTCCGGGGTTTTTCTTTGGCAACGTCACGGATGGCCCTCACTCTGCCAGGAATGCTCCCTTGTCCCCAAGGTGAGCGCCGTGACGTTGCCGCCCCCTTCCCTGCTACGGCCCGCGTGTGTGAATGGCGCACGGTCGGTTACTGCCGACCCCGTAGCAGGCATCTTCGTGAGGGACGATCGGCTGAGGGGCAGCGGAGAGATTCCGTGTCGTCGGTCGTCCCATTACGTTTTGTTATCAGTAATTGTGAACGGTCCAACTCACATTTCGTACAGCCACGACGGGGTGGACTCCCGCTGTCTATGTCGTGGGACCAGAGTAGTTCTCTCTCAATATCGTTCGGGATCGCATACCTCCCGTAGCAGTAGACCAAGAGAACCCCAGACATGGCACCGCACAAGGGTGGGGGTTGAGAGAAACTCACAAGCACATCCCGCCATACCTTGGCATCGCTCCATCAACTGAAGGGAAAAACAGCATGGTAGAGATTCAGATTGAACGAGTCGCAAACGGGTACACCATCGAGCACAACCCGGACTTCTACATCGCCGTCACCCAGGACGAGGTGTCCAAGGTCGTCAAGCAGATCATCCGGGGTGCCTTCGAGACGGAAAACGTGAAGGACATGGGCGAGATGGTCCCGGCTGAAACGTCGGACGAAGAGGCATGAAACTCTTCGACACAGACCACCACGGCGTACACGCATACGACCCACCCTCCCAACCCACCGAAACCTCCCGTCAGGCTGCCGAGAACATCAAACCCATATCAGGAAGGCTCCAGAAAGCCGTCCTTGCCGCCATATCCGGGTCAGATCAGGCCGGGATGACTGACCCTGAACTCCAAGCCGCGCTGAGCATGAAGGGCTCCACAGAGCGCCCCAGGCGTCGGGAGCTTTACCTCGCCGGCCTCATCAGATGCCAGAAAGACCCCTTCGGTACCCCCGTCACCCGTGAAGGGTGTCAAGTCTGGGTGAAGAGATGACCACGCTCGAGGCCCGCCAGTTCAAGAACTTCCTCCACTTCATGCACACCACCTGCGCCGGGGGCACCTGCAAGCATTGCGAGTTCGTCTACCGGAACACCAACGACTACCGCAACCACATGCTCGCGGAACATCAGGACCATGAGGCTGAGTTCAAGGCATATACCGGAGTCGTCCGTTGATCGCATACACACGAAGGTGATATCGTTCCAGACATGGACAACATTTCAGCGTGGATTCGGAAACTGAGACGGAAGGTCGGGATGTCGCAGCGTGAGTTCGGCAAGGCTGTCGGCGGCGCTCACTGGCGTACCGTGCAGAACTGGGAAGCCGGCGAGTTCAAGCCTTCCTTCGACTACCTCAAAGGTATCGAAGCCGTCGAGGCCAAGGCCAAGCGGAGGGGGGCAGCATGATCGACGCCGGAACAATCGCCGCCCTCGCCACCGCATACACCGAGACCCTGAAGTTCTGGGGTGCCCTCATCGCTGCCATGCCCGAAGAGAAGCGGGAGCAGTACGCCTCCCTCATCCTCGAGCGCGAACTCTGGTGGCAGGAGAACGTGTGGCGGAAGATCGGGGAGTAGTCAGCGTTCCTCGTGGTAGCGATCTATCTTGCTGTCGATCGACTGAAGAAGGTCCTTCAACTCCCTGATGTCGGTGTCGTACATGTCCACCCTCGACTTCAGGACAGCATGAATCTCGGGAGCGGAGTCGTGCGCACGTACCTCGGCGGCTAGCGCAGTCAGTTGGAATGTTGACACCACCCCCGCGATAACCACCCCCCCTACAATGCCGAGCAGGGCGGGGCCGAGGGTCTTCCAGATCGTCCCGTTCCCGTTGGGCATCAGGCTCTCCTTCAAGGGTTGAGCAACCAAGAAGTACCATCGTGACAGTCGGCATACGACTCGCCGCATTCCAGTACGCCCCCGTGGTCCTCGCACACGTCCTCGCACGGCCCACCACCGCCCCGCGCCTCGGCCTTCGCCTGCTCCGCGACCTTCCGTCTGCGGTACTCCATCCAGAGCTCGGTGCTCACTATCCGGGCTTCACCGTGCTTCATCGTGACTACCTTTTTCGCTTTCAATGCAATCCTCCGTTTCGCGCAACTCTGGATAGTTCTTGCACAGCCGAGCAATGAGTCGTCGTATGTCTTCCTTCGTCTTTGAGATGTCGGCTTCTGCCTCGTCGATCGCCCGCCCAAGGTCTCGAGGTGTCGCCTGCCCCACCGCGATAACGTGCGACCGGAAGGACGCGACACACACCACGAACACCACGCCCCAAACCAGTAGCAGCGCCAGCAGCAACACAACCGTCCTGCAACACGCCCGCCACGTCATACTCCCCCATCATCCGGTCCCCACCGCATGTTTCTCGTAGGCCATCAGCAACGCCAACAACTCCCCCGGCGCCGACGACACCCGCGCAAGCGCATTGCACTCCGCTGGGTGTGACAGGAACCGACAGAGCGATCCTGCTGGGATCTCAGCATCAGCTCCCACCACGCTGAGGTCGATGTTCACGGGCTCTCCCGTGCGTGCCCAATTGCGTAGAAACTCCAGCAGCGAGTCCGCTACCTGCTGCGTCTTGCGCCGGGTCAACTCCCGTGCTGCTAACGCTGCCCATACCTTGTCACTCATTGACCGGCCTCGAGTAGCGCGGCTTCTCGTTCCCTAGGGGCGATCAGTTCGGCCCGCTGGGAGAACAGTGCGGCGTAGGTAACCGCTGCCCGAGTGTTCCCTTCAGAGAGGGCGTTAGCGTATGCGCGCAAGAAACTCCGGCCCTTGGTGTCGAACAGCATCCGGGCTGTGAGCCTCATCGCCGCAACCGCACCAGCAGAAGCAGCGGGGTTGGTGAAGAACCCGTAGACGATCGCCGCATCAGTACCACCCGCCATCAACCCCGGAGCGGCTTGCGTGATCCCCGGACCCGACTCCGCACCGAGAGGCAGGGCACGACGCGACAGGTCGATCAGCTCCGAGAAGCCGGCTATCTCCTGCGGCTCGTACCATATCTTCAACTGCCCGTTGTTCTTCATGGTCTCGACCCACGACTCAAACGCCTTGGGAGAAAACCGCTGCATACTGGTCCTTCCAACATCAACACCAGCGTCCCTCACGGCAGCTTCGATGGTGGAGCCCATGTTGAGTTCACCCTGCTGCGCCCCGTCCAGCCCGTTCCGCATGTGTTGCGTCCTCAGCATGTCCCACGCTTCAGGGTTGTGCCGGCGTAAGAACGTCTTGGCGGATTGAACCTGCTCGGTCCCGCCCGCCTCAAGCATCGACGCAAACCTCTCGGGCGTGTCTGACTTTGCGATCTGCCCGAGCACCATCTCGTCCTGCACCACGCGGAGTTCCATCCATTCCTTGTTCGCCGCAAGGAACCTGTCCCGCAACTCAGGACCACCGGCACGCTTCACCGCTTGCGCCATCTGTTTCGACGTGGCTCCAACGATGCGCTTGATGAGTCCCTTACTCGGGGACGTGATGAGATCCCCGTTACGAGAGAGCGTGTCTGCTAGCGTCGTGCGGGTCCGCTGTACCGTGGAGAACCTCTGCCACCGACCCCCGTCCACCATTGCCTGCAACAACGCTTCGTCACCAAGGACCGTGTTGCGAGGCAACGACCCTCCGTGCTTCGAGAGCGTCGCACGCATCTGTTGCAGGGCAGTGGAAGCTATCTTCTGCAACGGCGCCATGTCTACCAGTGTTCCCCCTCCGCTCATCTGGAACGCTGGTGCTTCCTGTACGTTGGTTTTCGTTACCGCGTCATAGATCCCGCCGACCGCACGCTGACGTAGTTGCTGCACCCGAGACAGTTTCGCGTTCGCCGCACCAATCGCGCTTGGCGTGTCACGCGGGGCCGGGAGAGGCCCTTCCAGCCCTAACTCGATCCTGGCGCGGGTGATCATGTCGGGAGTTGGGTGGCTCGCCTGCATGTCCACCAACTCTCCGGTCGCCTGGCCTGCTCGCTTCAGCCCCATCACTGATTCGGGCGTGACTGTCTCAACTGAGATTTTCGGCCCCGTCGCCGGCCTGCCTTCGACGATCGCCGCGACCTCGGCTATCTCCTTGCCCGTCACGTCCGCGATCTTGGTCATCGTCTCGCTTGCCGCGTCACGGACAAACGCACCTGTCGCTTGCGGGTTGCCGTCAGAGTCGTACCCGCTTACCTTCCGGCCAAACTCGTCCGAGATGGCAAAGAGATCCCCCTGCTGCTGCTGCCTGAACGTCGAAGGCCGCTTCCCCGAGGCTGCGGACCTCTCTACGAAAGACTCTAACTTCTGTAGCGATGGAGAGTTCCGCTGTTGCCCCCTAGACAGCCGCACGTCCGCTGCACGAACCGCAACGTCTCCAAGTACCGGCTCCCCAACTGTCGCTGTCGTCCGCGCCGGCATCGCCTCCGATGTCTCAGCGGTCACACGTAACGCTGGCTCACGCGCAAGAATGGCGTCCATGTTCGGAGCGGGGGAACCAGGAGCGGGTCGTGGTGTGGTCATCCTGTTCACCGCACCCAAGCCAAGTACCGGGGCGCCAAACAGACCTATCAGTTCTCCTATTGCGGCAGACGGATTCCCCTCTGAGAATAGTTGCTCCGTCTGTTCCACCGCAGGGCCAAGGCCAGCAGCGGTCGCCATTGCCCTGCCCGACGCCCGGAGGTTGCCCCCGACCCCGCCCTGCTGCGCCTCGCTCTGCGCTTGCTTCAACTGCTTGGCGATCGTTGGCACCATCAACGCGCCTTGCTCCATCATCATTGCAGGGATTCCTTGCTCCCCTGCTTTTTTCCCCATCTCGTACAGACCTTGAACCGCGTGGCCTGTACCTGAAACGATTGACGACAAGAACTCTCCAGGGTTCACGAGGCTGTCGGGTTTCTCGATTGGCCCCGGCATGATTGGATCGCCAATGCCCGCACCGCGCTCGAGGATCTCAACGTGGCTCCGCTCAATCTCCGACAAGTTCTGCATGACGGCAGCGCGGACAGAGGGGTCTTGGAACCTCTCGTCCCTGATGAGTTCCCACAACTGCTCGGAGTTCAGTTGCTGCATTGACTACCTTCCCCCGTACTGGCGCGGTACGCGGGAGAAACTGCCAGCCCCTGAGACAGTCTCGTACACATCCAGGTTGCGCTGGAGGATTACGTCGAGAACTGATGTCGGCGCGGCTGCGCCGGTCTTCGCTTCAAGCACCTTCATCAACCCCTTGCGGAAACCAATCTTGTCCCTCGCCCCCTCCGGGCCGTCGCCGGGTCGGGGGACAATAAGGTTCCTGATTCGCTGGATGTCGTCCTCGGTTGGGTTGCCGGTAATGAACTCATCAACAGCGATAGCGACAAACCCTTCTAGCGCATTTATGTAGCGGACCCCATCTTCTGACCGCATCCACCTCGCAGCGAGGTGGTCAGGAAGGCCGATGCTCCACATCGGGACTCCCTCCCCGTTCGGCCCCTCTATCTCACTTGCGATCTTGTCTGCCGGCACAAGCACTTCCGACAGGAGAGCAGCAACCCCGAGTTGGTCGTCGGTAGGCCCATCAGCAGTTGTGGGCGTATTGTCCTCTGTCGCCTGCACCCTCGCGGCCGTGGTGTCGTAGGTTTCCTCGGGCGTGGGCCGCTCTGCCCTTGCTATCTCTCCAACACTCATCGGCTTGGGCTTCAACCCCGTTGCGCTTTGCTTCACCGTCGCCCCACCAATGACCTCGCCGCCTGGACCAAACTCCGTCATGCTCGGGTCCATCGTTGCGCGGGTAGACGTGGTGTCATAGGCCGCCGCCGCCAGTGGGTCGCCGGCATTCATCAAGGCCATTGCACCTGTCCGTTCAGGCGTGCCTCTCTTGCCGAAGTCGGTAGCAAGGCCCTGGAAGGTCTCGCGGTCTTCCTGCCCTTGCTCTCTCTGCAACGTGCCGAGGTTCCGGTCCCTGATGAACTGTGCCGTCTCCTCGATAGAGAGTCCGGGCGGTATGCCTTCAAGGGACAACCGCTCGCCTCTTACCCGCGTCGCGTCGTCTTCGGCAAACCCGCGTGCCCGCTCCGACTCCGCATCACGCTGCGCGTAGTACCGCTCGTCCCCTGCCTTCTGCCGCTGCGATGCCATCATGTTCTGCACCAGCATGGCAAGCATCTGGGAGATAGCGTTCGCTCCGCCCGCTACCGCGTTCCGTCCTCGTCTCTGCGGCATCAGTTACCTCTCGTATGGAATGTAGCCCTGGTTCGATATCTGAGACCCACCCCACATCATCTGGAGCAGAGGCATCATCGCAGCGAGCTGCTTGTACTGCGCGTCGTTCATCGCCTGGTCTCTGTCCAGTCCGTACTGTGCGAGGAACTGGTTGAAGTCGTTGTCTTCACGAAGCGCATCCAGTGCCGTCCGCGACAGCATCTCCTGCCTGCCCGTCCCCTGCCCGGTGGCACCAAGCAAGTTCTGCACCTGATTCTGTGCCGTGCCGGCGCTGATACCGAGACCCTGCTGGTAGCGTTGGTTCGCTTGCTCTTGCTCGTCTGCAAGGATGTTGCGGAACGCGCCCGCCTGCTGCCCAGCGATGTCGCGGGTGATCTCCTGCAACCCACCAGCATGAGCCCCACCGCTGAGACCTCGAGCCGCCATGCGGGCGTCCAGCGAACTGATCCTCTGCTGCTCCTGCGCGTTGAGCCCTTCCATCGCGGTCTCTTGCCGCTGACCCACCACATCCTGGTCCAGCATCCCACCTTCTCGCAGGAGCCGGGACAGTTCGGTGTTCACGTCCTCACCGAACCCCGTGGTCGGTCCACCACCAGACTCCATGATCCCGCGAAGCGCACCAGTGATGTCCTCTGACAACGGGTCCTGCCCTACCTCGATGATCGGACCCTGATGCGGAAAGGGTGCCGTCTCTCCGTGCGGAGCCGATGGACCAATCTCTCCACCCGGACCACCACCAGTCCCCCCGGTACCTCCGGTTCCCCCGTTCCCTCCGGGGAGGCCCTTGGCGATGTGGTTGGCTACCCACTGGTCTGAGCCGAACCTGTCCTTGTGGAAGTCCCTGATGTCGCCGGTACGTTCGCCGTGCTTGCTGCGGGAGTTGTTCCCGAACTGGTTGTTGGCGAAGGCCGAGGCTTCCTCGTGCGACTTGCCTTGCTTGGTTGCCTTCCGGTACTCGCGGTCCCAGAAAGCGTTGCCACCCTCCAGGTTGCTGCCGCGAGACGGACCCTTGTCGAAGTTCTGATCGGCCACCCTTGACTGCCTGATGGCACGCTGCCGTAGGTTCTCTTTCTGTGCTGCGGAGAACCCTTCGAGCATCTGGTTCTGCGAATCAGTGAACTGGAACTCACCAGTGTTCACTGTCGGGAGAGGCTCGTCAGCGGACTGGGTTCCGCTTGCGGTAGGGTCCACGGGTGCCGACCCTCCCTGCGCGCCGGTTCCACCCAACGGCATCGGCTTGTACCCGCCTGGGGGCGGGCTACCCGATGGGGGCGCGAGGGCTCCCGAGGAAGCCATCGTCCCCGGTTGCGGCTCCGCGCCTCCGGTAGCCGGGCCGAGAGGTAACGGCTGTGTCGAAATCCCCGGCATCGTTGAGGCAGGGTTCCCTGGATATCCTGCTCCGAAGCCACCGGGCTGCGGCGTGGGTGCCCCGCCTGGATACCCTCCACCAAAGCCGCCGTTCATCGGCGGCGATGGCATCGGCTTACCTGCTGCCATGCTCCCCGGTGGTCCTGACATATCCGTCGGTCGTCGCTGCCCTACTGCGGGCGGCAAGGGAGACGGGGTTGCTATCGTGCTTGCTGGGTTGCCTGGGTACCCGGCCCCGAAACCACCGTTGGCAGGGGCGGGACCTCCAGTCTCAGGGCGTGTCTCGAATCCACCAGTCGGGGTCGGAGGAACAGGACCGGAGGGCCTCTCCATCGGCATCAGGCCAATGTCCACACCCGGATTGTTCTTGATCCATTCCTGCTGGAAGGGTGTGCCTCGTTGACCACCGCCGTAAGACATCCCCGGCGGGTTCGGACCTTCTATGCCTCCCGACCCTCCGGGGGCAGGCATCGGTCGTCCCATCGGCCAGGTGCCTCCCGGCAACCCGCCTCCGTAATACCCCCCACCCGTCATGTAGGGATCGACAGGCTGTGGCTTCAGTTCCTCGATAGGCCCTTGTGGGAGCGGCTCGGGCCTCAGCCCGATGTCCACCGGCTGCGGCTCGGGGGTGGGGACTTGTGAAACTTGAGGTTCTGGCGTCGGTGCCACGGGCGCTCCGGGCTGCGTCTCCAACCCTCCCGTTGGGTTGTCCCGTTCGGCGCGTCGTGCTCGTCGTACCCGCTGGCGCTCGTATCGTTCTGCTGCGGTCGTCTGTCTTCGTTGTGGCATCAGGTACTCCTTCTCAGCAGAGCGTCAAGTTCTTCGGGGGTCATCGGGATTCCGAACCTGCCCTCTACCGACGTTCTGGGGTCTTCAGGCTCGGGCGGGTTGTGTTCCATGAACGGGTTCTCCCACTCCGGGGGAAGCTGGACACCCCTGCCTGTGCCCCTGCCGTCTCCGTCACGATCGCCACTGTCATCTCCACCGCCACCGCCCGTTACCGGGGGAAGAACCCCAATACCCTCAATGGGTACTGCGGGGGGCGCAGGGATTATCGGTGGTCGAGGATCGCCTGGGAACTGGTTCCAGTTGGTGTCGGGAGGGTTCCCTCTGTCTCTGTCTTCGCCGCCCCCGCCACCACCTCCACCACCGGAGATTGCAGCGATGAAGTCTGCGAAGTTCCACCCTCCGGTTTGACTTCCATCCCCACCACCACCACCACCGCCTCCACCGCCGCCGTAGACGCCACCACCAGTGTGCCCCGGAGGGGTGCGGGAGTGGAACGGGTTGGCCTCATCTGAGCCCGTGACCCCGATGTCGAACGGCAAGCCACCGCCAGAGTAGACGCCCGGTTGCTGCACGTAGGATGAACCGAACTGTGGGGGGTCCATGCCGGCTACGAGCTTCATCAATTCCTCGGTGCCGCCATAGGCCTGCGAGAGCCGCAAGTTGGGATGGTTTGCCCCTGCAAACC
>PJEL010000607.1_pt1 | contig 41742 bp, 39 predicted proteins | sample 1853271 | NCBI WGS metagenome assembly PJEL01 (sample SAMN08108733, study PRJNA415343) | Invertebrate metagenome, whole genome shotgun sequencing project. | host: Globobulimina | place: Sweden: Gullmar Fjord | collected 2015-08
GGGAATAACTACTTAATTCAAGATTTGATGTATTTAAAATAGGATTAATTAATCCCGTACCATCAACAACAAAATTTTCTAGATAACTTGTTCTCTTATCAGAATATGATAATTTAGTATTTCTAACTGTAGAGGATTGTAAATAATCATTACTTGTGCTTAAATCAATAATAATGGCTTTTAAAGGATTTCCATTTCTAATAGCTGCAATATTTTGTATTAATGCAGAACTAAAACACTTTGTGGCTATTGGACTTGTAGTACAAGTATAAGAATTACTATTATTATAAAAATTTAAATTTTCTAAAGTGCTATCTCCATAACATAAAGTTGAAGAAACAAAAATTGATAGTTTTATTAGTATTGTTTTTTTTAACATAATTAACCCTTATTCTTGAATATATAATATAATAACATTATATATAAAAATAAATAGAATTATATAATAAGTAAAAAATTTAAGGATTATTTCTAGACAAAAAAAAAGCTTCTAGATAAAAGAACTTAAGTTCAAATATCTAGAAGCTTATGGCTCCGGATGCTGGATTCGAACCAGCGACCAAGTGATTAACAGTCACCTACTCTACCACTGAGCTAATCCGGAATGTATAATTTATAAATGGCTCCGGCACCTGGATTCGAACCAGGGACCAAATGATTAACAGTCATCTACTCTACCACTGAGCTATGCCGGAATCTATAAATATTGTATTAAAAAGTAAAATGGCTCCGGATGCTGGATTCGAACCAGCGACCAAGTGATTAACAGTCACCTACTCTACCACTGAGCTAATCCGGAATGTATGTCTTCCTCTTTAATGGGTTGGAATTATAGTAAAAATATACTTCTTTGTCAAGAGCATATTGGCTTTTTTACAAAATTTTGTAAAATTCAACTCCACTTGAGTCAACAAGCCTTATTTTAGCCTCTTCTACCATTCTATTTAATAATTTTTTTGAATTAATATCAAACATATTTGATATATCTTCTTCTGTTAAGGGTCTTCTTCTTAAAGTTGCAATAATTTCTTTTTCAGTAAAAGTTGATTCTTGTTTAGGTCTATTCTTGTATGCAATATTAACATTTATACCTTCAAAACTATTTGCTATATGTTCTAAGCATTCAAATGTTACAGGTTTAACTTTATAAGCAGGAGGTCTATCTATTGTACCAATATCAACTCTTTTGGGTTTTATTTCTTTGATTGCATTATATAAAAGATTTATTTCTTCTTTATTATCATTTAAGTCTTTTACAAATAAAACTTCTAATACAAAATCATTTTTAGTTTCTTTTGAAAACTCTATCATTGAAGGAACAATTTTTTCAACATCAACACTAGTATGATTTCTATCAAGTTTTTTAAAGCATTTAACACTTACACAATCAAGTGAGAGCTTTACTGTATCAAGTTTTAATAATGAAGAATAAATATCAGTTTTATAAATTGTACTACCATTTGATAATATTAATGTTTTAGCTTTATCTTTAATCTTATTAATCTCATCAATTAATAAATCAAGCTCAGGATATAAAGTAGGTTCACCATTTGCAGTTAAGGTAATAACATCAATATTAGGATGCTTTTTAAAGCTATCTTGTATAGCAGTAATCACTTCATTTACACTTGGATACGTTTGCATACTATCAGTTGTTTTAGCACCTTCTAACTCACAGTATAAACAATCAAAGTTACATTGTTTTGAACTTGGAGATAAATCAACACCTAAAGATATACCAAACCTTCGTGAAGGAATTGGACCAAAAATTATAGAATTAGAATAAGACATAGGATTTCACTTTTCAAAGAAGAAAACAGCAAGAATAAATCTTGCTGTTTTTATTAGTTATTATTTTTTAGAAACTCTTTTACATTCACTTACAAAGTGAATTGCATTTTCAACAGGAACATCTGGTAAGATTCCATGGCCAAGATTAAAGATATGACCTTCACCTTGCATTACACTTTGGATATGCTCAACACATTGTGTTGTTTTTTCTTTAGAATATAATCTACAAGGTTCCATATTTCCTTGAAGAACATATTTGTCTCCAAGTTTTTCTTTTGCAAGTGCCATTGGAGTTCCCCAATCAACACCAAATACATCAAAGTTACCATAAACTTTATCTAAAAATGCTGGAACACCTTTAGGGAACATAATAACTGGAATATGTGGATATTTTTCTTTTAAGAATTCTGCAATCTCAACCATATAAGACCAAGAGAATTCATCATATAATCCAGGTTCAATAGCAGCAGCCCAAGAATCAAATATTTGAACAACATCAGCACCTGATAATATTTGTTGTTCCATATATAATTTAACAACATCAGTAACTTTTCTTAAAATTTTGTGTAAAAGTTCAGGATTAGAATACATCATTTTCTTACATAAATTGTAAGTTTTAGTTCCTTGTCCTTCAATCATATAAGTAGCAAGAGTCCATGGAGCACCTGCAAAGGCAATTAGTGCTTTATCTTCTGGTAATTGCTCTTTTAATAATTTAATTGTGTCATAAACATAAGTTAATTTATCAGCAGCTTCTTTTCCGCCAAGTAAAGCATCAACATCTGCTTCATTAATAATTGGATCTTTAAAGATTGGACCTTCACCTTTAACGAAATCTAAGTGCATTCCCATTTCATTTGGAATAACTAAAATATCAGAAAATAAAATAGCAGCATCAACACCAACAATATCAAGTGGTTGAATTGTAACTTCAGCAGCCAATTTTGGATTATGGCACAGGTTTAAAAAGTTTCCAGCTTCTGCTCTTACTTTCATATATTCAGGAAGATATCTTCCCGCTTGTCTCATCATCCATACAGGAGTATAAGGCGTAGGTTTTCTAAAACACGCATCTACAAAAATTTTTGACATCTTGTCACCTTCATTTAATATTTAAACATATATTTTTATTTTGAACAGATTATACCATTAAGATTTTAAGAAGAGTTAAAATAACAATAGAAAAAACTTAGCTAAGGGCTGATTATAAAGAGAATAAAGGAAAATCTTAAGAGAGAAAATTTCTCTTAAGATTTTAAATATTTAGTGTTTGCCAACTTTACTTAAAAAGTAAAGACCAGCTGATAATAATGTGATAGAAAGTGCAAAATACAACATCTCTAAAGCACTAGAATATTGAGTATGGATAACTCTTTGAAAGAAACCAACAACTAGAACCATAACAATAACTTTTGCTATTTTATCTTTTAACTGATCAAGAGAATGAATAGCAAGTATTTGACTACTTTTGCCATTATTTTCTGCTACGTCAATTTTTGAAATAAATAGTTCATATAATCCAAATGAAAAAATAAGCATTACTACAGCAATTAGATATAAATCTACAGCTCCAATAATTTTACTTACAATTACTTCATGAAAATCACTTGGATGTAATCCATTTAAATAAACATTAAAGATATATTTAGTAACTTCAAAAATGTCAACAGAAGCAACTATAAATAACAGTATGCTTCCAATCAATCCAAAAACTACAGCTAGTATGACAAATAACCGTGTTTGCCACATTGCGTTTTCAAATAGTTTTTCTATCATTAAACTTCGTTTTCTAATTCAATCCATTTTAAAGCAATTCTTACAGAATTTGTAGCAGCTCCAACTCTTACTTGATCTGCAACATTAAAGTAATGAATAACATTTTGTGCATATACATCTTTTCTAATTCTACCAACATAAGTAGTATCAGTATCAGTTGAAATTATTGGCATAGGATATAAATTGTTTTTTAAATCATCGATAACTTCTACATTTTCAAAAGAAGATAAACAGTTTTTTACTTCTGATAAATCAGCATCAACATGATCATCAAATGTAACAGTAATAGATTCACTATGTGATCTTAAAACTGGAACTCTTACACAAGTAGCTGCAACTTGAATATCTTTATGTAAGATTTTTTGAGTTTCATTTACCATCTTCATTTCTTCTTTAGTAAATCCATTTTCCTGAGCTACGTCAATTTGTGGAATTACATTTAAAGCAATTTGATGAGCAAAAGCTTCTTTTGGTGCATCATCTAAAGAGAAAGCAAAGAATGCTTGCATTTGTTTTACAAGTTCCTCCATACCAGCTTTGCCAGCACCTGAAACAGCTTGATAAGTTGATACATCTACTCTTTTAATTCCATATAAATCATCAAGTGGCTTTAATGATAATACCATTTGAATAGTTGAACAGTTTGGATTTGCAATAATTCCACTTTCTCTCCAAAGTTTAATATCATCTGGATTAACTTCAGGAACAACTAAAGGAATACTTGGATCCATTCTAAAGTGACTTGTATTATCAATTACAACTGCACCTGCATCAACTGCAAATTTAGCAAATTTTTCAGAAATACTTCCACCTGCACTAAAGAAAGCAATTTCAACATCATTTTCTTCAAATACATTTTCAGTTAATTCTAAAACAGTATATTCTTTTTCTTTATATTCAATTTTTGAACCAGCACTATTAGCACTTGCTAATGGAATTATATTATTTACAGGGAAATCATATGCTTCCATAACTCTAAAAAGTTCTTCACCTACTGCTCCAGTTGCCCCAACAACTGCTACATTAAATTTTCTCATTTTTTATTATTCCTCGTCTTTTTCTAAATCTTCATTTTTTTCATTTTCAACAGTTGATTCTTCTTCATTAGAAGTTTCAACTACTGCAGATGGATTAAGTTCAACAGTTTCAAGTATTTCACCATCTTCTGTATATCTTATTACATTTCCATTTTCGTCAAGTTCAATCTCTTCATCTTCTTTAGGACATTTAGCAATTGAAACTACTTTATCACCTTTTTCAACATTAACAATAATTACACCAGAAGTATTTCTTCCTGCTTTTCTAATTGTTTGCATATCAACTCTAATCATTTTACCAATTGAAGTAAGAGCCATTAAGTCTTGTGTTTCATCAACAAGAACTTCACCTACGACATTTCCAGTTTTATTAGAAAGTTTCATAGAAATAACACCAGAACCTGCTCTATTAGTTAATCTATATTCAGAAACTGTTGTTCTTTTTCCAATACCTTTTTCAGAAATTGGTAATAATTCTTGTTCTTCATCAGAAATAACATCAGCATCAACTACAAAGTCAGTGTCATGCTTGAACTTAATTCCTCTAACACCTCTTGTAGATCTACCTTGTTCTCTTGTTTTATCAATTTCAAATCTAATACATTGACCAAGAGATGTAAAGATCATTAAAAATTGTGAACTTGGATCAGTAATCTTAGCAGTTACAATTTCATCTAAATCATCAAGAACAATTGCTCTTACACCATTTGATCTAATATTAGAGAATTCTGATAATGATGTTCTTTTAACAATACCATTCTTAGTAAAGAATGCTAATGATTTAGACTCATCAAAATCACTTGTTGGAATAATTTCCATAATTTTTTCATCAGGTCTTAAATTAATTAAGTTAACAACAGCTTTACCTTTAGCTATTCTTGAACCTTCTGGAATTTTATATACTTTTAACCAGTATAATTGACCCATATTTGTTACAAACATTAATGTATCATGAGTATTAGAAACAAAGAATCTTTCAATGAAATCATCATCATGAGTAGTAACAGCAGTTTTACCTTTACCACCTCTTCTTTGTTTTTCATATGATTTAATTGGTACTCTTTTTACATAACCATTATGAGTAATTGTAACAACCATTGGTTCATTTGGAATTAAATCTTCAATATCAATCTCATCGTAAGAGTCTTCAATTGCTGTTCTTCTTTCAGAAGAGAATCTATCTTTAATTTCTATTAATTCTTCTTTGATTATTTCATTTAATCTATCTTCTGATTTTAAAATTTCTTCAAGTTCAGCAATTAAAAGTAATAATTCTTGATATTCAGCTTCTAATTTATCTCTTTGAAGACCAGTAAGTCTTCCTAGTCTCATGTCTAAAATAGCTTGTGATTGAATATGAGATAAAGAGAATCTATCTTGTAACTTTTCTCTAGCATCTGCATCATTTGAAGAAGATTTAATAATTTGAACTACTTCATCAATATTATCAAGTGCAATTTTTAAACCTTCTAAAATATGCGCTCTTGCTTTTGCTTTTTCTAATTCGAAGATTGTTCTTCTAATAATTACTGTTTTTCTATGTGATAAGAAAACATTAATTAATTCTGGTAATGTAAATACTTTAGGTTCTTTATTATGAACTGCTAAAAGAATAATTCCAAAAGTAGTTTCCATTGGAGTTGATTTATAAAGGTTATTTAAAACAATTTCAGACATTGTGTCTTTTTTTAATTCAATAACAACTCTAATACCTTCTCTATCAGATTCATCTCTAACTTCAGTAATTCCTTCAATTGCTTTATCTTTTGCAAGATTAGCAATAAGTTCAATAAGTCTTGATTTATTAACTTGGTAAGGTAACTCATCTAAAACGATGATTTCTTTTTTACCTCTTGTTTCAATATGATGTTTAGCTCTAATTCTAACTCTACCACGTCCAGTATTATAAGCATCAATTATTCCACGTCTTCCAAAAATTGTTCCACCTGTTGGAAAATCTGGACCTTGAATAAATTGCATTAATTCATCAGCAGTAGCTTCTTGATTATCAACCATGTGTAAAACAGCTTCTAACAACTCATTAATATTATGAGGAGGAATCTTAGTCGCCATACCAACAGCAATACCCTCTGAACCATTTAATAATAATGTAGGAACTCTTGTAGGCATAACAGTAGGTTCTTTCATTGTATCATCGTAATTTGCAGCAAAGTTTACAGTATCTTTATCTAAATCACGCATTACTTCTTCAGCAACTTTTGTCATTCTAGCTTCTGTATATCTCATTGCAGCTGCATTATCACCATCAACAGAACCGAAGTTTCCTTGACCGTCAATTAAAGGTGCTCTCATTGAAAAACTTTGTGCAAGTCTAACTAAAGCATCATAAACAGAGGTGTCACCATGAGGATGATACTTACCAATAACATCTCCAACAATTCTTGCAGATTTTTTGTAAGATGACTTTGAAGTAATATTTAAATCATGCATAGCATATAATATTCTTCTGTGAACTGGTTTCAATCCATCTCTTGCATCTGGTAATGCACGTCCAATAATAACACTCATTGAGTAATCTAAATATGAAGCTTTTACAGAGTCTTCAATATTTATATCTATAATATCTTGATTTTCGAAAAGGTTTTCCATTAAAAAAGGCCTTTGTTTTATAAAATTAAGTTATTTTATCTAAAAAGCGCTTAGCATAAGTTGTAATGGGATTTTTGTTTAAAAAATAAGTTAAAAAAAAGCCAAAAGTTATTACTTTTGGCTTTTTAAAATATGATAATAGTTATATGTTTTTTTCTTTTTTATACTTTACAATCATGTTATAAACATCATCTTTTAGTTTTAATTTTTCTTTCTTTTTTTGTTCAATAAAAAATTGATCAGAATGAGATTTTACTAATTGTTCTATCTCTTCATCTAAAGCATTATGCTTATCAAAAATACTATTAAAGTATTTATCTTTTTGCTTTAGTTCAATAATTAATTCTCTGTGTTCATGAAACATGATTAGATCCTTTTATTAATTTTATTATTTATTGTACTACTAGAATACTTAAATAAAAATAATTATTAAGTACGATAATCAGCGTTTATTTCAACATATTTATAACCTAAATCACAGCCATAAGCAGTAAAAGAACCTTCACCTAAGCCAATATCACAAATAACTTTAAAACTCTTATTTGCAAGTACTTTAGCAGCTTTCTCTTCACATAACTCATCAAAACAAAATTCACCTTTGTTATAAACAATAACATCATTATAAGAAATAACAAGTTTCTCTTCATCTGAAGTAATTCTACTTGCTCCTATAGTTGATGCGATTCTTCCAAAGTTAGGATCTTCTCCAAATAATGCTGTTTTTACAAGTAATGAATTTGATAATGCTTTTGCTGCAATTTGAGCATCTTCATTTGTTTTGGCATTTATAACTTCAAATGCTACTGATTTTTTTGCACCCTCACCATCTGAAACCATTAACATAGCCATATCGTGCATTACTAATCTTATTGCTTCTTTAAAAGCTTCTTTATCATATGAATTTGATTTCTTATTTGCTAATAACATAACTGTATCATTAGTTGATGTATCTCCATCAACTGAAATTGCATTAAAAGTAGTATTTGAATTAATATCTAAAACTTCTTTCATATCATCAACTGGAATATTAGCATCTGTACAAATAAAACATAACATTGTTGCAAGATTTGGATTTATCATTCCAGCACCTTTTGCAACTGCACCTATTTTAAAAGAGCTTCCATTTTCTAAATGTACTTCATACATACAGTTTTTTTCATATGCATCTGTTGTCATTATCGCATGAGATAAACTTTCACCATTTTTAGCACTTAAATCAAAAGTTTTAGCACCATTGACTATTTTTTCAATAGGTAAATGATTTCCAATAACTCCTGTTGAGCTCATAATTGGATTTATTAAATCATATGATAAAGAAGAAAAAATTGTATCAATATCTTCAATACCTTTTTTTCCAGTTAATGCATTTGCATTTTTTGAGTTAATTAAAACAAAATTAGTTTTAAAGTTTTTTCCATATTGTAAAAAGTGTTTTAGTGGTGCTGCTTGAAATTTATTTTCAGTAAAAATAGCTTGAACATCACAAGCTTCTTCAGTGTAAATAAATCCTAAATCTTTAGCTCCACTTGGTTTTAAACCTGCACTAATTCCATCACAATAAAAACCATCAATTTGGTCTATAAAACCCTTAATTGGTAAAATTGTAAACATATTATATATCCTCTGGCTTATCTATTAAATTAATAATTCTTTTTGATCTAGCAATACCTTTTTGAGAACCAACTAATAATAACTTACAATTAGCATTAATTAAAGTGTTTCCCTTAGGCATTTGAATAAACTTACCTTTTTTTTCAGTAATTCCAATAACAGATACTTTTAACCTATCTCTTAAGTGTAAATCTTTTACTTCTCTATTAACAACCCAAGAAGATTCATTTACAATAACTTCTTCCATATCAATAGGAGTATCTCTTTTATATAAAAACTCATCAAGAACATTTTCCATATCTGGTCTAATAGCCATTGCGGAAACTCTTTTTGCCATTAATGACGGAGTTGCAACAACTTTATCAGCACCAAGTTTCTTTAATCTAATTTTTTCATTTTGCGTTTCAGCATTTGAAATGATTAAAAAAGGGCTTCGACCTAATTCTTTTTCATATAAACGAACAGAAGCAATTAAAGTAATATTATCTGAAATATTTTTTGACAAAGATATAGCACCTTTAGCAGATGATAAATGTGATTTTAAAAAAGCAACCTCTTTATAGGGTTCTTCTTTTACATAATATGGATAACCATTTTCTTTAGCAATTTCAGCAATGTTTTCACTTGGATCAACAACAACAAAAGGAATATGATTCTCTCTAAATTGTTTAGCTAATTGTAATGTATATTCATTATGATAAAAAATTACGAAGTGTTTTCTTAATCTTGCAATTTTATAAAGCATATTTCGTTCCTTATAAAGATCAAATAATCTACCTTTAACAACAGCATCAATTAATACAGCAGTTGATAATGTAAATGTAGCAAATCCAAAAATAATGAGGGTAATTGTAAAAAATCTTCCAGCAGCAGAAATAGGAGCAATTTCTCCAAATCCAACAGTGGTAAATGTAATACCGGTTTGATAAATAGCATCGAGAATAGTAAAATCATCAATGATTATGTATCCAAGGGTTCCAATCATCATAATGATTTGAACTAATACTAAAGGTAGTCTAAAAGGTCTTAATTGAGAGTATATTACGGGGTTTAAATCATATTCAGGCTTGACTGAGCGTATTTCCCAGCCAAGAGCTTTTTTAATTCTTATGAAAAAATTCATGAGAGCACTTTCAAGCGCCTCTTATGAATTCTTTTTAAGAGTTCTTAATTCTTTTGCAGAAATCTTAATTTTTTGAGTTGTACCGTCATCTAAAGTAACTCTAACTACTCTTAAGTTTGGTAAAAATCTTTTTTTAGTTCTGTTTTTTGCATGACTTACGTTGTTTCCAACCATAGGTCCTTTTCCTGATATAGCACATCTTCTTGACATTTGTCTTCCTTCTGTAGTGAAAAATATTTGCGTATTCTATCAAAATTTTCTTAATTATAATTTAAATACTATGTATTATCTCATTTAATTTTTCTAAATTTTTAGATACTGTAAATTCTTTTGCAATTTTTCTATTTTGTTTCTTAATTAATTTTAGATCACTCTTACTATTTAATAATGCATCAACCTTAAAAGGTATAGATCTATCAGTTGGGCTTTCCATTGTAGAAAAGACATCTATTAGCTCTTTAGCATGATTATCAAAACTTACAAATACAGCACATTTACAATACATTGCTTTTAATACATTAGTAGCAAAACTCTTAGTATAAGTAGGTAATATAAAAATATCTGAAATATAAAATAAATCATCTATATTTGAATAGTCTTCTACTAAAATAAGTTTATTATCTGTATTGTATTTTGAAACTTGAAATCGTAAATTATTGATTGAAGTAGTATCTCCTGCTATTATAACCTGAAAATCTTTATAATATAGAGTATATATGATTTCAATAAGCTCTTTTATCCCTGATTTCTTTAAATTCTTTGCCGTAAAGAATATAATTTTGTTTTTTTTATCAATATTTAAATCTTCACAGATTTTGTTTTTTATATCTTTTGCTTTCTTATCTTCAATGTCAACACTTGGATAGATCACTTCAATATTATCTTTTAAAAATTCACATTTAGATAAAATTTCTTTTTTCATAGCTTTTGAGTTCACAATTGTTTTTTTAGAATTTTTTATTAAATTAATTGATTTATCATCTATTGATCCACTATGAAAATAAATATCAGGATATTCTTGCTTTGAAAAAGTTAATTTTTTCATAATAGATGGTGTCTTTAATGTTTTTATAAACTCTTGTTTTTCTAGTTCTTCGATTAATTTTGTTTTACTTTTATAGTATATTATAGTTTGATTCATTTTCACTCTTTAATTTGATAATTAAATTTATCATAATGCTTATTAAAATCTGTTAATTTGATTTAATTTGTGTTAAAATACGCTTTTATTTAATAAAGAAGGATTAACTTATTTTAAACAATAAAACTAAAACAATTTTTTTAGATAGAGATGGTGTTATCAACATTGATAAACATTACCTTTACAAAATTGAAGACTTTGAATTTACAAATAATTTATTTGAAACATGTAAATATTTTATTTCTTTAAATTATCAAATTGTAATTATTACAAATCAATCTGGAATTGGAAGAAAATATTTCACACAAGATGATTTTAATAAACTAACTTCATGGATGATAAATGAATTTAAAAATAATGGAATAGAAATACTAGATGTATTCTTTTGTCCTCATACTCCTGAAGATAAATGTTCATGTAGAAAACCAAAACCAGATATGATTTTACAAGCATCACAAAAACATAATATAGATTTATCTAATTCATGGATGATTGGGGATAAGACATCTGATATTAATGCTGCTTTAAATGCTGGAATTAAAAATACAATACTAATAACTAGTGAATACTCAAAAAGCTCAGATGAAGCAAAAACAAAAAATATAATTGAAAATATAATTGAAACAAAAAATATAATTAAATATTAGGACAATAAATAATGACTTACTCAAATATCGATTTTAATAATAAAACAATACTAATTACTGGAGGAGCTGGATTTATTGGTTCAAATCTAGCTTTTTATTTTCAAGAAAATTTTCCTGAATCAAATATTATAATATTTGATTGTTTTAGAAGTGAAGAAACTTTTTCAAATGGTAATCTAAAAAGTTTTGGACACTATAAAAATCTTATTGGATTTAAAGGTGAAATTATTTGTGGTAGTTTAATAAATCAAGAAGATTTAAAATTACTAGAAAAGTATGAGTTTGATTATATTTTTCATCAAGCTGCAATTTCAGATACAAGAGTTTATGATCAAGAAATTATTATGAAAACAAATGTAAGTAGTTTTTATGATATTTTAAATATTACAAAAAAATGTAATGCAACTTTAATTTATGCAAGTTCTGCCGCAACTTATGGTTCAATGCCCTCACCTCAGACAGTAGGAAAAGAAAATCCTGAAAATCCATATGGATACAGTAAATATGCAATGGATCAAATTTCTTCAAAGTTTAGAAAAGAAAATCCTGAAATTAAAATAGTTGGATTAAAATACTTCAATGTTTATGGTCCTAGAGAATTCTATAAAAATACAACTGCATCTATGGTTATACAGATAGGACATCAAATACTTCAAGGAAAAACACCTCGATTATTTGAAGGTAGTGATAAAATTGTTAGAGATTTTATTTATATTGAAGATATTATTCAAGGTAATATAAAAGCTTGTAGTGCAAAACGATCAGGTGTTTATAATATTGGAACATCAAAACCTAGGTCTTTTCAAGATATTGCAGATATTTTACAAAAGGAGTTAGGAACTAATTTAGGAACTGATTATTTTCCAAACCCTTTTGATGGTTATCAAATGCATACTCAAGCAGAAATTTCAGAATCTACTATAAATTTGGATTATAAACCAAATTTTGAACTAGAAGATGGAATTAAAGCTTATATTCCTGAAATAAAAAGAATGTATGAAGAAGAAGTTAAATAATGAATTTTCTTAAAAACCAAAATCCAAATATTCTTGTAATTGGTGATTTAATGATAGATCACTACCTATTAGGGAATTGTGATAGAATTTCTCCTGAAGCTCCTGTGCAAGTTTTAAATGTACAGAAAGAAACAACTGTTTTAGGTGGAGCAGGAAATGTAATTAATAATTTAAATGCATTAGGTGCAAATGTTGATGTAATTAGTGTTATTGGTGATGATTTAAATGGTTTAGAATTAAAGACATTATTAGAAAAAATTGATGTAAATATTAATCTTATTATTGAACAAAATAGAATTACATCTAAAAAAAGTAGACTTATTGCTTCTAACCAACAAATCATAAGATATGATCAAGAAAGTTGTGAAAACATTCAAAAAACTAGCGAAGATAAGATACTTCAAACTTTAGAAAAAAATATATCAAAATATGAAATAATTTTACTTTCTGATTATGGAAAAGGCGTATTAACCCAAAATTTAACTAAAAAAATTATTGAATTAGTTAATGGTAAAAATAAAAAAGTAATAGTTGATCCAAAAGGTAGTAATTATACTAAATATAAAGGTGCTTACCTTTTAACACCAAATAAAAAAGAAGCTAGCCAAGCTACAAATATCAATATCAAAGATGAATCTTCTCTTCTTGAAGCAATAACAAAATTAAAAGATGAATGTGAATTAGAAATATCACTTATAACATTAAGTGAAGATGGAATTGCAATATTTGACAATAACTTAAGAAAAAAACCAACAGTAGCAAGAGAAGTTTATGATGTTACAGGTGCTGGAGATACAGTTCTTGCATCAATTGGTTTTTCTTTAGCTTGTAATTTAGATATTGATCAATCAATTCATTTTGCAAATCTTGCAGCTGGTGTAGTTGTAGGAAAAATAGGAAGTGCTACCGCTACATTAAATGAAATTATTGAGTACGAATCAAGCTTACATAAATCTACAAGTTATTCTCATATTAAAACATTAACTGAGATAAAAGAACTGGCAGAAGAATTAAAACAAAAAGGTAAAAAACTAGTTTTTACAAATGGTTGTTTTGATATTTTACATGTAGGCCATGTTAAGTATTTAGAAACGGCAAAAAGTTTTGGAGATGTTTTAATTTTAGGTTTAAATTCTGATTCTTCAGTAAAAAGATTAAAAGGATCATCTAGGCCAGTAAATACACAAGATGATAGAGCCTATACATTAGCTGCACTTGAAAGTGTTGATTATGTTGTACTATTTGAAGAAGATACACCATATGATCTAATAAAAGCAGTAAGACCTCACACTTTAGTAAAAGGTGGAGATTATGAGGGTAAAGACGTAATTGGCCAAGATCTTGTTCATGAATTAAAACTTGTTGAATTTGTAGAAGGTAGAAGTACAAGTAGAACTATACAGAGGATTAAAGAAAATGAAACAAACAGTAAGTAAAGAATTCCAAGCACATTTAGAAACAATAAACAATGTAATAAATAATATGGAAGAAGAATTAGTTAAAGCATCAACTTTAGCTGTAAAAACTTTAAAAGCTGGAAATAAAATCCTTCTTTGTGGAAATGGTGGAAGTGCTGCTGATGCACAACACATTGCAGCAGAATTAACAGGAAGATATAAAAGTGAAAGAAGAGGCCTACCTGGAATTGCTTTAACAACCGATACAAGTGCATTAACAGCTATTGGAAATGATTATGGTTATGATAGAGTGTTTGATAGACAAGTTGAAGCCTTAGCTAATAAAGGTGATTTAATCATTGGTATTAGTACAAGTGGTAATAGTAAAAATATTTTAAGTGCATTAAAACTAGCAAAAGACTTAGGGTGTAATACTTTAGGATTTTCTGGAAAAGATGGTGGAAAAATGAATGAAGTGTGTGATGTAAACTTAATCGTTCCATCAAATGATACTCCACGTATACAAGAAATGCATATTTTATTTGGACATACTATTTGTCAAATTATTGATGATTCTTTTTAATTAATATTTAATTGTTTTCCTAAATCATCAACAACGATTTGGGAAGCTATATCTGTCCAATGAGTATCATCAATATAAAATATATCCTTTTGCCCTTCTAAAACCTTTTTAGTAAATACTTCTTTTGTATTTATATACATATATTTTTTATCTAAACTTTCAAATATATCAAAAAATTTATCTTTAGGATTTTTATTATCTACAATATAATCTGAGTACAGGTCATATTTATTTACAACTGGCATAAAAATCAACTTGATTCCCTTTTTATTTAAATAATCAGATAATTCATTGAAATTTTTATTCATTAACTCTAAGTTTACTAAAGTATTATTTCGAATACTTCTTATACTATTTTTATTAAATAATAAATCATTTTTACCTGTAGTAAAATAATTCTTATCAGTTTTTACTCTATGAACTTTTGAAACAAATGCTTTTTCTGAAAAATTATATAAAAAATTATAAGCTAAAAACTTAACATTTCCATTATTAATAAATGAAACAGGAGGAAGATATCCATTTCTAACTCGAACTCGATTTTTTTGATTTGCTTTATTAAAACGATAAAATTTTGCAATATTTTCTAAACTATCATTTCGTAATTTATTTATATTCTTTGAAAATCTTTGTACAATCTTTTTTACAACAGACTCAACAATAATATATTTAACTCCAGATTTTTCTAAAAAACCACTATTTCCAAGAATATACACAGTTTCAATATCACTTCTTGTCTTTTTTTCATAATTAGTTAAATTAAGAGTTTTAAGATTTAAATTTGTTGCTATAAAATCTTGATAATAACTATTTAAACCCTTTCCTCCACCATTTGAAAAAGAATCCCCAAAAGTTAAAATATCAATTTTTTGATAATTATATTCATTTGACATAAAATGTAAGGAAGGAAGGGTATCTTCTATCTGCCTTTTAAATGAAATATCTTCATGATAACCCATTCTGGCCAAGTCACCAGTAACAATTCCGTTTTCACTTACTAATAATTTCTTTGTATAGAAAGTCCATACAACAAGGTTAAATAATATAAATAAGAAAATCACAGAAACAAATATATAAGAAAACTTTTTAAAGCTCATAATTATCACCTAAAAATTAAAGTATAAAAATTCTGAAACTTTAGACATATTAAATAATGTTCCAATAACAATAGCTAATAAAAGAAATAGAATTTTATAATTAAATTTCACCTTTTGTGAAATTTGAACAACATTATCATAATAAACGACAACAAAAGTAGCAATTATAATAAAAGAAATAGGAGTACTTCCAAACATTAATTTTCCAAAGAATGCAGCGTTAGCTTCAACAAATATCTGTAATGAATGAACTTTATAAAGTAATCTATCGGAGAATATAATTCCATTTAATCCAATCATACCACTTAATACTTTTATGGCATCATCCCATTCTTTTGCTCTGAAAAATACCCATGCAATATTTACAAAGTTAAAAGTAATGATCCAAGCAATAACTTTTGGTAATTTGAAACCAATAGAACTCCATAATCTGTGAATAATTAAAGCAAAGCCATGAAGAAATCCCCAGAATATAAAAGTCCAACCTGCTCCATGCCAAAATCCACCTAAAATAAATGTTGCTAATAAGTTATTATAAGTTCTAAACTTTACTTTTTTATTTCCCCCTAAAGGAATATAAATATAGTCTCTTAGAAATCTAGATAAAGTAATATGCCACCTTCTCCAAAAATCCTGAATATCTAATGCTTTATATGGTGAATTAAAGTTAATTGGCAACTTGATATTAAATAATAGTGCTATTCCTATTGCCATATCTGTATAACCTGAAAAGTCAAAATATAGCTGAAATGTATAAGATAAACTTGTTATCCATGCTTCAAAGAAATTAAGACTTGTAGATAAATCAAAACCTTTAGTAGCCCAAACAGCAAAAGTATCTGCGATTACAACTTTCTTAAATAATCCAAGTGAAAATATAAATAAACCTAAAGCGATATTTTTATAGATTTTCACTTTATTTCTTACATTTGCAAATTGAGGCATCATCTCTTTATGATGAACAATTGGTCCTGCAATTAGTTGAGGGAAAAAGGTTACAAATAAAGCATAATTTAGAAAATCATACTCTTTAGTTTCTTGTCTATAACTATCAACTAAATAAGCAATTTGTTGAAATGTAAAAAAACTAATAGCAAGCGGTAAAGCTAAATGTAATAGAGAAACTTCTGTACCTATTGCACTATTTAAATTATCAATAAAAAAATCTGCATATTTAAAATATACTAACAAAGCTAAATTTGAAACTATTCCAAAAGTTAAAATTGCTTTTTTATTAAAACTTTTTTTTGTTTCTGATGATGAAAGTGTATTTCCTATCACATAATTAAAAAGCATTGAAACTAATATAATAGGAAGATAAACTATATTCCACCAAGAATAAAAGAATAGTGAAGAAAATACTAAGAAACCTTTACTTATCTCTGTTAATCTTTTACTATTTAAATAAAAGTATATAAAAAAAGTAATTGGAATAAAAAGAAATATAAACTCGTAACTATTAAACAGCATTTAATTCTTTCTTTTCAATTCTATGAACATAAACATAAAACATAAAAATAGTCACTACACATAGAAACATTTTACGTTTAAATATAGTTTGATCAAATTGGCTTACAACAAACAAATAATTAATTATTAAAAGTAAATCCCATTTTTTATTTATAAAAATTGTTTTTAATGTTAAAAATAATAATGATAAAAATGCTAATAATCCCAATGTCCCTGTAAAAAGTAAAATTTCTAAAATAGAATTATGTAAACCTGCAAATTGTTTTAACCCATGGATTTGCCAAGTATCTAATCCAAAACCTAATAATGGTTTTTCTTTTATTAATTCTATAGCTTTTAACCAAATAACATCTCTAAGAGAGGAGTTTCCATCTAATAAAGAATTAAATCTATTTGATAAGGAATCAACATTTTCAAATATCATTATTGTTATAAAAATAATAATAATTAAAGAGATAATATGTTTAACTCTAAAAGATTTTAAATTAATAACTAGATAAATAAGAAAACTTGAAAATAATGCACCCCATACAGCACGAGAATAACTAAACAATGTAGCGTAGGCAAATAGAACCAATGATATAAAAAAGAATAAAGTTTTTATATCTATCTTTACTCTTTTTAATAAACAAAGAAAAGACATAAGAAAAGCTAAGCCCATAAAAAAGCCAAAAGAATTTCTATTAAATGTTGCTCCAGTTAATCCCCTACTTAGGTTTCCAATATTATGGTTAAAAAAGTCATATCCTAATATACTTTGATAAACTCCATCAAAAGATTGAATAAGTAAAGAAATAAAAGCAAATAAGAATAATCTTTTTTTATTAATAAAGTCTTTAGAATAGAAATAAAGGAGTATAACAAAAATAAGTGCATATCTAAGAATAAACATTAATTCTGTTCGCCAAGCATCTGTATTGGATACATCATTTATAAAATTAGATACTGTCATACTTAATATAATCAAAGAAAAGACTAAAATTAAATCTTTAAATTTAGACGCTAATTCTTTAAAATATACATAGTCTTTATTTTTAATAATATATACTAAAAAGAATAAAATGATTAAAGCTGTAGCTGATTGATAAACAGCATTTTTAAAAGGAATAGAAATACACCAAATTAATAATAATATATTAAATAAATAATCTGAACTAAAATATTTAAACATCTAAAACCTTAATAGCTTTTTCTAATACATCTTTAATTTTAATATCATCCATACATTCCATTTTAGTTGGACACTTTGTTTTATAACAAGGATGACATTTTATTTTTTCACTTGGTTTAAAATAAAAATGTTCTCCTGTATACTCCATAAACTTAACACAATGTTTTATATCAGTTGAACCAAATATTGTAATAGTTTGAGTACCCACACCAGCTGCAATATGAGCAGGACCACTATCATTTCCAATAAACAAATCAATTTCGGATAAAACATTTTTTAATTGAGTTAGATTAGTTTGATTAACTAGATTATAAACTTTTTCACTAAATTTTTCACTTATTATATTTGAATCATCTACTTCTAATAAACTTCCTACTAAAACTACTTGAATATCATTTTTAATTAAACCATCAATTAATTTTGTAAATCTTTCTATCCCCCATTTTTTACTTAACCATCTTTCGCTAGTACCAGTAGATATTGCAACTATTTTTTTATCAAATCTAGTTCTTAAATCAAATTCAGATTTAAAATGAGGTAACCTAATAAAATCATCATTCTCATTAAAGTATTTATCTAAACTATTTTGATTTAGGTTACAATTTTCTAATATTTCTTTTACAGTTTTTGATTTCACTTTAATTTTGAAAAGCTTTTGTAAAAAATTAAATGATTTATTTATTGTAATATTTTTATTTAATAACATAGAAATATAATGAGACGGTTTTGTACATTGAAGGTTTATAACTATGTCATATTCTTCTTTTCTAAGTTCTAAAATAGTCTTTATATATTTTTCATGAACTATAAACTTATCAAAATAACCACTATCTGAATATAAACCTTTCCCAATTCCAGATGTTAAAAAAGTAACTTCATCATTTTTAAAAAAATGTTTAATCGATCTAAAAGTAAAATCTAAAGAAACTAAATCACCCAAAGATGAAAATCTAATTATTAATATTTTTTTCATTTATCTCCAAAATATATTGCATTAAAATTATTTTTCATTCTTTAATATAAAAGCATCTATACTAGGACTTAAAATTAAATCAAAATTATTTTTAATTTTTTCAATATCCCAATTCCACCATTTTATTTTTAATAAAGAATCAATTTGAGTCTCTGAAAATCTATATTTTATATGTTTAGCAGGATTTCCTCCAACTATTTCATAAGGTTTAACATCTTTCGTAACAACAGATCTAGCAGCTACAACGGCTCCATCACCAATTGTTACTCCAGAAAGAACTAAAACTCCATCAGCTAACCATACGTCATTACCAATTATTACATTACCCTTTGTAGTATTAGAAGTGCCAGAAGCTTCTTCAAACTTTGCAAAAAAAGGGTATGTTGTAACCCATTTTGTTTGATGTTCTGCTCCAAGGTAAATTGTTGTATTCATAGCAAGAGAACAGAACTTACCAATTTTTAGTGTTGCTTCATCACCAAAAACATTTGGTCTTCCATATGTGTATTCACCAATATCATATTTCTTATATTTTTTATTGTCTTTCATATAAAATGGATATTTTTTTGCTTTTATATATGCTTTTAATTTTTTTATCATTTATATTATTTCCTATTTAATTAAAATCTCTAATTATAGATTCTATTTTAGATTTATATGTTAAATTATCTTTTATTATTCTATTATAACCATTATGTGCAATATCTCTTAAATAGCTACTATCTCTTTTTGCCTTATTTAATATCTCAATTAACTCATCAATATTATCATAAACTAAAACTTCTTTATTTGGTTCAAAGCAATAAGAAAGATCTTTTAAGTTGTCAGTAATTATACAACTACCACAAGCTATTGCTTCAAAAGTTCTCATATTAATCATATTAATAATATTTTTATTTTGACCAATATTTAAAGTTGCACTTGTTTTATTGTAAATATTGACCACTTCTTTCTGAGAAATCTTACCTTTATTTAATATCCATTTTTTAGATATCAAATCTAATTTATCCCAATTAATACCTTCTAAATGTAATTTATAATCATTAAGTTTTTTAAAAATATCATTTCTTTCTTTTGAAAAAGATCCAACAAAATTAATAAAATCATTTCTTTCTAAATTATAATTTTTATGAATTAAATTATTATAACCAAATTGTAAAAAGTTTATTTCCTTAAAATTCATTTGATTAGCAATATCTATTAATCCAGAATCAGATACATATAACTTATCAATATATTTTGAATATTTTAATGCATTATTTTCAAATTTATCACCAATCCAAGAAGCAATATCAATTTTATATTTATTTGTAATTTCATATAATTCATGAGGAATAAAAAAACCACTAATAAAAATCACTAAATTAGGCTTCATTCTTTTGATTTTCTTTTCAAAACTAGCAGATAAAAGATTATTTAGCTTCTCTTTTTGCGAAAATACTTTGTATAGCAATTTTAAAGGTTTGTAAGAAAATTCAATTTCATTTATAATAAACTGATCATAAGTAATATTATCTATTTGTTTTATTCCATCAAGAGTGTGTTCTAACCAACCTAAATGGTTTTTTTTTCCAACAATTAATACTTTTTTATTTTTCATTTATTTTCTTTCTATTTATCATTTATATAATAAAAACTTTTTAATTATATATAACTTTTATATACATCAAATAACTTTTTCTTAAATTCATTATCCTCTTGTATAGAATATTTATCATTATTAATATTATTTTTAAACTCATAAATATAATCAACTACTTCCCCAAGTGTAGTATCAAAAAAGTTAGTCAATTCGTAAAAAACTTTATCTGTACTATTATCATTGATTCTATTTATAAAATCTTTTGAGATGTCTTGAACATAAACATATCTCATCTTTATATCACGGTTAAAAATATTAATTTCTAAATTATTTATACTATTATATATCCATGTTGAAATAACTGAATTATAATTTGGCTTACATCCTTCACCAAAAACATGAGATAATCTATATATCACAGTAGATACATTATTTCTTTTCCCGTATTCTCTAATAATATTTTCTGTATCAAGTTTTGTTTTTCCATACATATTCTGTGGATTAGAAGCATGTTTTGTTGAAGCAAGAACAATAGGAACCCTGATATTATTTTCTTCCATTATTTCAATAAGCTTATTAGTTAAAGTATTATGACTTAACATGAATTCTTCATCAGTAGAAGTTGGTCTAACTTCTCCTGCAAGATGATAAATAAAATCAATATTTTTAATACAAGTTTTTAAATATTCAAAAGAGTCTTCTCTATTAAACTCAACTATTTTAAAATCTTTATTTATTGATAATTGATTTCTTAAGTTTTTCCCTATAAAACCTTTAGAACCTGTGATTAAAATATTTTTTATTTTCATAAATTATATTTCCCTAAATACCATTCAATAGTCTTAACAATCCCAGAATCAAAATTCTCATCTGCTTTCCAATTAAGTTCTGTTTCTAACTTTGTTGCATCTATTGCATAACGTCTATCATGTCCTGCTCTATCTTTTACAAATGTAATTAATTTTTTATATGATTTATCTTTTGGTACTTTTTTATCAAGAATACTACAAATAGAATCTACTATTTGTAAGTTTGTTCTTTCATTTCTGCCACCAATATTATATGTTTCACCTGTATTTCCTGTATGGTAAACTATATCTATACCCTTACAATGATCTAATACATATAACCAATCTCTGATATTTTTTCCATCACCATAAATTGGAATTGATTCATTGTTTAAAGCTTTTCTAATAATAGTTGGAATTAGTTTTTCATCATGTTGTTTTGGTCCATAATTGTTTGAACAATTTGTAATTACTGTATTTAACCCAAAAGTTTCATTATATGCTCTTATAATCATATCACTTGATGCTTTAGAAGCTGAATATGGAGAGTTTGGAGCATAAGGTGTCCTTTCTGTAAATAAATCTGTTTCATTCAGTGTTCCGTATACTTCATCTGTTGAGATATGATGAAATCTACAGTCTTGGTAATCAGATTTATAAATAAATGGTTTTTCCATCCAGTAGTTTTTTGCTACATCTACTAAAGTATATGTACCATTTACATTTGTTTCTATAAATACACCTGGATTTTTAATAGAGTTATCTACATGTGATTCTGCTGCAAAATGAATTACACCATTAATATCATATTCATTAAAAATAAATTCTACTAGTTCTCTATTACAAATATCACCTTTGATAAATTTATATCTAGGATTATTTTCACACTCTTTTAGGTTTTCTAAATCACCTGCATATGTTAATAAATCTAAATTCACAAGATTATATTCTGGATATTTATCTAAAAAATATGGAACAAAATTTGAACCTATAAATCCAGCGGTTCCTGTTAATAGTATATTTTTACAACTCAGCATTTAGTACCTCGCTTGTACTGAATTTTAATTCTTGTATTATTAGTAATTGACATTAATTTCTTTCTCCTAAAGTTCTTAAACATTTATCTAAACTATCTTTCCAAAAAGGAATAATTATATTAAACTCATTTTTAATTTTTGATTTATTTAACAATGAATAATGAGGTCTTATAGCTGGTGTTGGATATTGATATGTTTCGATTGGGTTAATTTTACAATCAATTTTTGCCATTTTCATAATCTCTTTTGCAAAGTCATACCAAGAAAGTACACCTTCATTTGAATAATTATATATTTCTGTTTTATTATTTTTAATATTTGGAATTATATCTAAAATCGTTTTAGCTAAATCTTTTGCATAAGTTGGTGTTCCAATTTGATCGAAAATTACACCTAACTCATCTTTATTTTTTCCAAGATTTAACATCGTTTTTACAAAGTTATTTCCAAATGATGAAAAAAGCCATGAAGTTCTAATAATAATTGAATTATTTGGATTAATTTTAATTATTTCAAGTTCACCATTTAATTTACTTTTTCCATAAACTGATTTTGGACTTGTTTGAAATTCTTCACAATATGGTTTATAATTTTTACCATCAAATACATAATCAGTCGAAATATGAATTAGTTTTATATTTTTTTCTTCTGATATTTTTGCTAATTTTTTAACTGCTTTATGATTTATATTATCAGCTAATTCAATATTACTTTCCGCATTATCAACTGAGGTATATGCGGCACAATTGATAATAGTATTTATATGATTATTTTCAATAAAGTTTTTAATATCTTCTTTACTTGAAATATCTAAGTCATCTCTTGTTGTAAAAAAGAAATTATAACTATAATCTTTTGAAAGTTCTTTTATTTCACTTCCTACTTGACCAGCACTTCCTGTTACTAAAATATTTAGCATTTATTTTTATCCTTTATTTAGTATTACTTTATAATTTTTAACTTGATTTTTCAATCTAATAATATTTTCTGCAGAATTCTTTTTATTAATCAAATATTTTTTTGAAGAAATTTTTTCTATCATCCAAGAATTAATTTTTTGATGATAATGAGATAAGTCTTTATAATTATTTAAATCATGAGTTATTTCTTTTTCTATTTGGAAATCGTATAATTCAACATTTTGGAATGATATTAATATATCATATAAATATTTCTTAAACTTTAATGTTTCCGATAAAAGTAATCTTTCTTCTAAGACTTTATAAGTCAAGATAGAATAAGGGGGGAAAAATATTTTAAAATTAATCTGAGGATTACTCTTAATAATATTTAAAAATGTCAAATCAAAATTATTTTTTAAATTAATAAATTTTTGGTCATTTATATTTTTATTTGCAAATTTTATATTTCTAGTTCTCCATGATTTTTGGACTTCTTTTAATAAAAATTTATCATCATAATTATGTTGCCATTGATACATGTTATTATAATCAGTTGATGTAGAGTTCTTTGTTTTTTTAAATATTCTGGAAATAGCTTTTCCTGAGGCTTTAGTTGTATCTAATGAAAATAAATATTTATAATCATTAAATTTATTATTGTCATATAAATACAATGGGAAATAACTACTAATTTTATTAAACTTATCTATAAAAATAAAAGTGTCTAATCCCCATAATACATTTTTAACTTTTTTATTATTAAGTGCTGTTTCTAAAATAATTTTTTGTTCACTTGCACTTCCACCTGAAATAGATAATTTAATAAGTTTGTTATAATTTAATTTTTGTTCGGTTTCATTAATAAAGAAATTTTCAGTCATTGAAGTACCAAGAATTAAAGAATCATAATCAAAGTTTTTAGAAAAACCTGCATTTTGATATCTTTCATTAAAAAATGAAATTGGATAAAATGTTTTAACTCGATATTGTTGAAAAGGATCAATAATATAATTAAATAGGCCAATAATAGGTATTAATAAAATTATCATTACAAATTTTCTAATAAAATTTTTATATTTTTTCACTTTATTTCCTAAAAATTAAAATACAAGAATTCTGAAACTTTTGATAGTGACAATATTCCTATAATAAATGATAAACCAGCAATATAAACATTTCTATTTAATAACTGAAATTTATTAATTTTTTCCATAGAATTTTCAAACATTAAACATAAGATAAATCCAATAACTATCCATTTTAAACTTTTACTACCATCACCAATATGAATAGTAACTTTTCCAAACTCAACATTAAAAAATGACAAGAAAAATAAACTCTCAGCATATCTCTCAGCAATCATAATACTGTTTAACCCAAACATACTATAAATAATATTTACTGCATCATTCCATTCTTTTGCTCTAAAAAATACCCATGAAATATTAACAAAATTAAATGTTATTAACCAAGATAACCAAGTCCACATTTTAAATCCAAGAGTTTGCCAAAATCTACGAATAGAAAGTGCGAAACCATGAAGAAAACCCCAAAATAAAAATGTCCAACCTGCACCATGCCAAAATCCACCTATTAAAAAAGTTGTCATAAGATTCGTATATATTTTAATATTTCCTTTTTTATTTCCACCTAAAGGAATATAAATATAATCTCTTAAAAATCTTGAAAGTGTAATATGCCATCTTCTCCAGAAGTCTTGTATATTTGTTGCTTTATATGGACTATTAAAGTTTATAGGTAGTTTTATATTAAACAGCAGTGCAATACCAATAGCCATATCTGTATAACCAGAAAAATCAAAATAAAGTTGAAATGTATATGATAATGATGTTGCCCATGCTTCAAGTAAATTTAATGTTGTAGCCGCATCAAATCCGTTATTTGCCCAAATAGAAAAAGTATCAGCAATTACCACTTTTTTAAATAATCCTATAGAAAAGATAAAAAGTCCAAGTGCAATATTTCTATAATTTTTAACTTTGTTTTTTACATTTTCAAATTGTGGCATCATCTCTTTATGATGTACAATTGGTCCTGCAATTAGTTGGGGAAAGAAAGTAACAAACAGAGAGTAGTTTAAAAAATCATATTCTTTAGTTTCATTTCTAAAACTATCTACTAAATATGCTATTTGTTGAAAAGTAAAAAAAGATATTGCAAGAGGTAGAAGTAATTTTAATAAATTTACATTTGTGCCACTTATTAAATTAAAATTTTCTATAAAAAAATCTGCATATTTAAAATATCCTAGTAGTGCAATATTACAAACTATTCCAAATATTAAAATAGATTTATTAGAAAAAGTTTTATAAGTTTTACTTTTACTTAAACTGTTCCCTATTACATAATTAAAAAGCATACTTCCAAGTATTAAGGGCAAATATGCAATATTCCACCAAGAATAAAAAAACAGACTTGAAAACACTAAAAAAGCTTTTGAAGCTTGAATTAATCGTTTATTATTTAAATAGAAATATATAAAGAAAGTAATAGGTAAGAATAAAAAAATAAATTCATAAGAATTAAAAAGCATTAAACTTCTTTTTTATAATAATTAATTCCAAGTTCAAATAAATCATTTGTTTGTGATAATTTTGGCTGTTTCTTATCTTTATCAGATAGTTTTAATTCATCATGATTTAAAATCCAATCAATATTTAAATCTGCATCATCAAAAGCTATTCCTCTATCACATTCCGGACTATAATAATTATCAACTTTATAAGCAAATGTTGTATCATCCTCTAGAACTATAAATCCATGTGCAAATCCACGTGGAACCAAAAGTTGTCTTTTGTTTTCAGATGATAATTCTACTGCTACATGTTGTCCAAATGTTGGTGAGTTTTTTCTAATATCTACTGCTACATCTAAAACTCTTCCTTGTATTACTCTTACAAGTTTTGTTTGTGCATGTGGTGCTAGTTGATAATGTAATCCTCTTAAAACTCCTTTTGAACTTTTTGATTCATTATCTTGGCAAAAGTTTATTTTAAAGCCAAGAAATTCTTCTAATTTATCTGCTCTAAATGTTTCTACAAAATATCCTCTATCGTCTCCGTGTATTATTGGCTCACAGATTATTACATCAGGTATTTTTGTTCTTATAAAATTCATATTATATAACTCTTTTGATTTGATTTTTTAATTAAATAGAAATACATTATATTGTAAAATAGATTAAGAAATAATATTTTATAAGAATTAAAAATAAAAGGTAATTAAATTTATGTCAAAATCACAAATAAGTCTTCTTCAGATTGCAAAAGAATTAAATGGTTCTAATTTTAAAAAATTTAAATTTATATTAAGAGGATTACTACACAGAAATGATATAAAGAATTTACATCATTTATTTTTAAACTCTAAATTAAAACCTGTTATAGAATCACAACCTGATATTTATAATAAACCATTTAGATCATATTTATTTTGTAATATTGCTATAAAAAATAAATTTGAGCATATTCAATCTCATTACAGTTATATTTCAAATAATTTCACAGCAAATGCTATTGAAAAAATATATTCTACATTTGAATTAAATCTTTTAGAATTTGAATTAGAAAATATTGGAAAAATCAAGGTTAAACTTTGTTATATCGCAGCACTAGGTAAAGAAGGAGAAATGACTCTATTACTTGATTTAAATGATCAAGATCTATATTCAATATCATTCTCTTTTTATGAAAAAAATAATAAATTAGAATTTATAATTTATGGTATTCAAAGTAGAAGTGCTGTTAACCCAGATACAATAAAACAAGTAACTAAAAAAATGCATGGAGTAAGACCTAGAAACTATTTATTCTTTATATTACGTCAAATATGTCAAGTATATAATATAGATAAAATTAGTGCGATTAGGTCACAATTTCACGTTGCAAACTGTTCTCATGTAAGTAAAACGGATAAATTTCAAGCAAATTACGATCAATATTGGGAAGAAGAGAATGGTATTGCTGGTGATAAATTTTATACTTTACCTTTAATAGAAAAAAGAAAAACTATGGAAGAAATTGCTTCTAAAAAAAGGTCTATGTATAATAAAAGATATAATATGTTAGATGAGCATAAAGAAACTATACAGAGAGTGTTAAAAGATTTACAAAACTAATCAAAGAAAAATTAAATTTTTCTTTGATTTGCTCTAGATATTAAATATTGACCATATTGATTTTTCTTTAATGGTTCTGCTAGTTCTAAAAGTTTTTCTTTTGAAATATATCCCATTTCATATGCTATTTCTTCTAAACATGCTACTTTTAAACTTTGTCTATTTTCTATTGTTTGAATAAATTGACTTGCTTCTAATAATGATTCATGAGTACCTGTATCTAACCAAGCATAACCTCTTCCCATTAATTCAACTTTTAATCTTTCTTCTTTTAAGTAATCTTGATTTAAAGTAGTAATCTCAAGTTCTCCACGGTCAGATGGTCTTACTTCTTTTGCTTTTTTAACTACATCATTTGGATAAAAATATAATCCAATTACAGCATAGTTTGATTTTGGTTCACTTGGTTTTTCTTCAATACTAGTAACATCACCATTTTCGTTAAATTCTGCAACACCATATCTTTCAGGATCTTTTACATAATATCCAAATACCGTTGCTTTATTTTCAGCTTCTGCATTTTTTACACTTTTAGATAGAAGCTCTGTTAAGCCATGACCATAGAAAATATTATCGCCTAGTACTAAACAAACATCATCATTTCCAATAAAATCTTTTCCTAAAATAAATGCTTGTGCTAATCCATCAGGACTTGGCTGAACAATATATTCAAATTTCATGCCTAAATCACTTCCATCACCTAAAAGTTCTTCAAATCTTGGTAAATCTGTAGGAGTTGAAATAATAAGAACTTCTGTAATTCCTGCTAACATTAATACTGATAAAGGATAATAAACCATTGGTTTATCATAGATTGGAACTAATTGTTTACTTACACCTTTTGTAATTGGATAAAGTCTTGTTCCACTTCCTCCTGCTAATATTATTCCTTTCATTCTAATTCCTTTTATCAATTGTATAAATAAAATCTTTAAATTTTATTTTTGTTTCATCATATAATTTTATAAATTTTTCATAACCATTTTGTGCAATATTATCAATTAAATCTGGCTCATTGATGAGTTTACTTAATTTCTCTGATAAAACTTCAGGTGTATTTCTACAGGTGATTAAATCATTCTCTGAAAAAAACTCATTTATTGCAAGTGATTGCATTGTTACTATTGTTTTTTTAGAGGCTAAAGCTTGATATACTTTATTTGGAACTACACTTTTGGCTTTAACACTATCACCAAAAATTCCTAAAATAACATCATGTTCTCGAATTACTTCACCAAGCTCTTTTTCATTTATTATTTCACCATTCATACTAACTTGTTTTAAATCTAATTTAATAAACAAATCTTTCATTTTTGAATACATTTGACCTTTTCCAATAATCTTTGCTTCAAAATCAATACCATTTTTTTCCATTAAAGAAAAAGCTTTTAATATAATATCAATTCCATGTAAAGGTATAAATGAACCATAAAAAAGTATTTTTATCTTTTTATTTTTTGTTTTTGAAGTTGAAGGGAAATAAATTTCTTTATCTGCTAAAACAGGAAAAACAAAATGTTTTCCAGAAAATTCACCAAAAAGACTTTCCCAATACTTAAAGTGTTCATTTGTGTCAGAAAGAATATATTTTGAAAATTTAAAATTAATTAAATCTTGAAAATATTTCCACCAGGCTCTTGGGTTTTTATTTGTAATTTTTTTTCTATCATATACATAAGTATCATAATTAGATATAAAAAAATCATTTATAATTCTATCTCTTTTTAAGAAGTTTTTAAAAAATTGATTTTTAGAAAAAGGTAGTAATATAAAAATATCATTTTTCAATTCTATATCTTTAGTAAACTGTTTCATTATATTAAATCGAGAATAATCTTTATTATGTCTAAATAAATATTTTATCATTTGTACCACTCATATGTTTTTAAATCTTTTGAATCATCATTAACTAAACTAAGAATATAAGAAGCAACTCTCTTTGAATTAAATAGAGTATGAACTCTATTTCTTAGCCATTTAGATTTTTCAAGCCTTTCTTTTTCATTATCAATAAAGTAATGAGTTTTATTTACTAATTCTTCGTATGATTCATAATATTCTAATTTATCTTCAAAAAATTCTTCACCATTTATAATTTTTGTACTTAAGGCAAAAGAACCATTTCCTAAGATATGAAATAATCTATCAGAAGTATACCACTCATTCTCTAATGTAAAATCTCTATTATGATTAATACATATTTTAGATTTAGATAATGCAGATAAGTAATTATCACCAATAACTACAGACTTTTTATTATGACCAATATATTTAGTTTTAATATCATTATTTATATTTGTATTTATATATTCAATTAGTTTGGCTCGTTCATCATCATGACGTCCTGTAAATAATAAATCATATTCAAATGAAGTATTTTCATAAGCTTTATATTTTTCTATATTTTCATCAACTAAATTTGGTAAAAAAAATGTATTTTTATTAAACTCTTTAATATCAGAAATAAATTTACCACCAGCAGTTGTTAATATAAAATCAAAATAGTGTGCAATTTTTTGAAAAGATGGTTTTAGCGGTATATCATTATACCAAAAGATCATTCTTATATTTTTTTTCTTTATGTATTCATAGGTTTCTTCAAGTATTAATTCAGCATGGCCAAAGATTACCAAATTAGGTTTAATATCATCAATCAAAGTTTTGAAAAAATCATTCATTTTTTTTTGACCATTTTTTTTATTTCTAAAAAAAGACATATACCTTGAAGTATCTCGATAATCAAAATTATGAACGAAATGATTATTTTGGATTAAACCTTGCGAAATTTTAATTGGATTTGCATATAAAGAGCCACCAGTTTTAGTGATAATATTAAAAGGTGCACAATGTATTATTCTCATATTTACAATATTCCTTTATAAACATTAATTGTTTTATCTAACATATTCTCCAAAGAAAAATTATTAGAAATATAATTATATCCATCAAAACTTAAGTTTTTAGATTTTAATATTTTTTGAGATAACTCTAATTCATTTCCTATTTCAAAAAAGAAACCATTTTCATTTTCAATAATAATATCTTTTACTCCACCATGATTTGTTGCAACCACAGGAGTATTTAAAGCAATTGATTCTGCAACTGCTCTTCCAAAACTTTCTGGTTTTTTTGAAGAACTAACTACAACATTACTTAAAGCATAAATTTCAGCTATTTTATTTTGACTACCCGTAAAAATAATATTTTCATTTAAATCAAGTTCTTTTATTAATTTTTTTAATGAATTTAAATACTCTTCTTTATCAGATCTAACACCACCAACAACTAAAGCTTTAACATTTGGCATTTCTTTTTTTACATATGAAATTGCTTTTATAAAAGTTTCATAATCTTTTAATTGAGTAACTCTTCCAACAGAAGAGATTATAAAGTTATCATTTAAATCAAATTCATCTTTAAATTTTTTAATGAAATCATTATTAATATTCTTAGTATTAAATAAATCTAAATCTATTCCTCTTGGAATAATTGTAATTTTTTCATCTAGAGTATTATAGTTTTTTTGTATATATTCTTTTATGCTATTACTTACACATATAACAGCATCAGCTTTTGTCATAATTTTGCTATAAGAACTAACAGAGTTAAACCCATGAACAGTAGAAACCACCTTAATATTCAAAGACTTATTTGCAAAATGGACTAACCAAGCAGGTACCCTACTTCTTACATGAATGATATCAGGATTTAATTTTTTTAATATTTTTTTTAATTTTAGTACTCGAGGAATAAATGTAAAAGTATTTTTACTACATACATCAAAATTTATATGTTTGCCACCATCAATATCTATTTGATTTTCAAGTTTACCTCCAGCACTTATTACAAAAGAATTTATACCTTTTTTTGTATATTCACGGCTAAGTTCAACAACCCCGCGTTCAACTCCACCTTCATTAAGTTCTGGTAATATTTGTACAATTTTCATTTATATTATAATTTCCAAGAAGGATTAGGAACAATACCTTTTACATCGGTAATTAATCTTTCACCATTTATAATACTTGTATATTCATCATCACTAATTGATTTAAATTCATCATGTCCAACGGCAACTACAATTGCTTCATACTTTTTATCATTTTTAAATGGATTAGATACAAAATTATAATCATAATAATCTTTATCTTTTTCATCTATCCATGGCTCATATACATCAATATTTGCACCATATTCTTGAAGTTCTGAAATAATATCTACAACTTTTGTATTTCTTATATCTGGACAATTTTCTTTAAATGTTAAACCCATAATTAATATATTTGCATCTTTTATTAACTTACCTTTTTTAATCATAAGTTTTATAGTTTTTTCAGCAATATATTTACCCATTCCATTATTTATTTGTCTAGCACCAAGTATCAAATTTGGTTTGTACCCAAGCTCTTCAGCTTTATATGTTAAATAATATGGATCGACACCAATACAATGACCACCAACTAATCCTGGCTTTAATTTAATAAAGTTCCATTTTGTTGCTGCTGCTTCTATTACGTCATTTGTATCTATATTCATAGTATCAAAGATAAGTGCTAATTCGTTTACTAATGCAATATTTACATCTCTTTGAGTATTTTCTATTACCTTTGCAGCTTCTGCTACTTTTATAGAGCTTGCTTTATGAGTACCTGCTATAATAATAGTTTTATATAATTCATCAACAATATTTGCTATCTCAGGAGTTGAACCAGCTGTAATTTTAAGTATTTTAGTAACTGTATGTTCTTTATCTCCTGGATTAATTCTCTCAGGAGAATAACCACAAAAGAAATCTCTATTAAATTTCATATTTGAAGTAGATTCGAGTTCCGGAACGCAAACCTCTTCAGTAACACCAGGATAAACAGTTGATTCGTAAATTACGATATCATCTTTTTTAAGTACTTTTCCAATCATTTGAGACGATTTTACTAATGGAGTTAAATCAGGTCTATTTGAAGAATCAATTGGTGTTGGAACTGTAACAATATATATATTACAATCTTTTATATCATCAAGGTTTGTAGAGAATATCATTCCATTTTTTAATGATTGTTTAACTTCATTTTTTGTTAATTCCAAAGTTCTATCAAAACCATTATTTAATTCTTCTACTCTTAAAGTATTGATATCAAATCCAACAACCTCGAATTTACTTGAAAAAGCATGAGCTAGAGGTAAACCTACATATCCTAGGCCTATTATACATATCTTTTTATTCATTATTTAGTTTCCTTCTATAGTTCAAACTTCTATTATATTTTAATATTTTCTAATGATTTAGACAAATCAACTTTTGTTTTAATTTTATTTATACTTTTAGCTAATTTATGAAATTTAGTATTTTCTTTTTTTGATCTTAATTCAATAATATTTATTGAAGCATCAGAATTTGCTCTTGCTTCACTTAACATTGATGTAGAATCAATAGTAATATATAACTCTTTACATAATTTAATAAAATCAGGTATTGGATTAACAAAAGGATTTTGTGAATATATTAATTTATAATCAAATTTATATTCCTGCAATAATTCTTCAATTTTTTTTGGTGTTCTTCTTGAAGTTGTAATAAATTTCAAATAACCATCATGATTTTTAAAAATATGATTTAATGTATTTCTAATATTCTCGACATCCATTTTAAAAACATCATTATTTCCACCAATAATAATTCCAATAGATTTTTCTTTTTTACTTATTATATGCTTTGCTTTTGTATATGATAAGTTTAAAGGTATAGAAATCAAATTATCTAACTTTGGAGGATTATCATGATCTTGTGCAATAATATAATTAAAATCACTATATCTATATGACTTAGGTAACATTAATGCAATTGATTTTATATCATACTTTTTAGAAATAAACTTATTAAAATAATATGTTGAAGATCCTGTACTAACTACAGCATCATAAAAATCAAAATTATATTTTTTATATTCAGAATAAATACTATCAGTATAAATACTTAGTTTATCATTTAAATATGATAAAAGTTTTAATATTTTAGTCTTAAATTTTATTTCTAAAATATCGTAACTTATATTTTTAATTTTACAAAAAGCGATTGATTGATTTAGATGACCAGGTTTGCCATCACTAATTATTAGTATTCTTTTCATATATCTCTTTATAGTGGCTTTTAAATCTTTTATGAGGCCAAAACCATTGTTTTTTATCTTCAAGTATTATATCAGATATTGCATTAGCTTGCAATTGAGACAATTTTGATACATCTTCTTTTTCATTTTCCGTTTTTATTGGAGAAATAGGATCATAAACTTTAATTTTATATTTATAATCTTCTTCATTAAATATAGCAACTGGTACAATATATGCATCAAATTTTCTAGCAAGTGTAGAAGGAGAAGCTGTTTGATTTGCCTTTTTTCCTAAAAACTCTACTTCTTGACCTTCTTTTGCATTTATATTTTGATCAATTATTAAAGATATAGTTTCTTTTTTCATTAAAGCACGTACAAGTTTTTTTAAAGCACCTTCTTTAAATACAATCTTTGCACCTGAAGATTCTCGTGCATCAACAATAAATTTATCAATTTCTTCAAAATTAGATTTTCTTGCAACTTGATGAATAGGTAACACAAATTTATTTAAATAACAACTCATCATTTCCATATTTCCATAATGCGCAGAAATCAAAATAATAGCTTTATTTTCTTTTTTTAATTTTTCTAAAATTTCTTGATTTTCAATTGTAACTGTTTGTTTTAATTCTTTATCACTTACATCTAAGTTTTCAATTAATGATTGCACCCAAAGTACCATATTAAAATATGAGTATTTTTGAATTTTCTGAATTTCATTTTTATTTAATTTATTTTCAAAAATCAAATTTAAATTTGATTCAATAATTTTATTTGTTTTACTTGAAAATAAATATGCAAAATAAGCTAGCATTTTAAAAAAGCCTCTTCTTAAAAATCTTGGCATTTTTCTTAAAATAAAAACAATAATAAGAAAGAAATTATAAACAATTTTTTTCATAATTATATCTTTATTTTTAATTCATTAGGAAGTTCAAGTTTTTCTATATTACTTCTAATCATAAAAGTATTATTAGAAGAATCAATATTCAAAATATTATCATTTAAAGAGTAATCAACTTTAGGTCTTGATAAATCTTGATTAATTGTAATATTTAGTGAAATCATAAAAGACAACCATTTCATAGTTTCTAAACATGGTAATAATTCTTCATATTCTAAAATATCTTTCTTAGAAGGTAATGTTTTTTTTGAAAATTTAATAGTATGGGCAATTGTAACTCTTGATGAATGTAAGAAATTATAATTTAAACCATTTAATATAAATTCAGATGTATTATCATTTGACTTATAGAAATTTAATGTAGACCCAATAGAATGTAATTTAGAAGCAACTACTAAAAGAGTCTTGAATTTGTCATCCAGATTATGAATTGGTTTTAATACTTCAAAAATTTTGCTAGCATTATTACCAAAGTATGCACTTTGTTTAGGATCAATCTCAAATCTATCTAGTAATGATCTTACGCTAACATTATAATTAGCTGGAAATTTACAATTAGAGTTTCTTAATAAGTCACTCAGGTAAACACCTTCTCTAACACCAGCACCTGAAGTAATTACTTTAGAAATATTTAATTCATCTAAAATAGTTTTGAAGATAAAAGCACCTTCTTTTATCGTATCAAATCTATCTTTTTTGATTCCTAAGTTTTTTAAATCGTTATTACAACTAGCATTTATAACTGAATTAAAGAAATCTTCTTCTTTCGAAACTTTATATTTATAAGAATGTAATATATCCAAAGGATATTCATTTCTTTTCATAATAAGTTTAGATAAAGCTCTAATACTTCCACCAATACCTACAATTGTATTTGGAATTTCTACATTTAGATCAAAAATCTTTTTTAAATTATCTAAAATATATTTCTTTGCACCATCTATATCATTTTTATTAAAATAAAGTTCTTTTATTCTAACCGTACCAATATTTAAAGAAATTGATTTTTCAATATTCCCATCTTTTATAAAAGAAAATTCTGTAGAACCACCACCAATATCAACTGTTATAAAACTATTTTTATCAATTAAATTTAATGCAGCAACTCCACCATAATAAGCTTCACTTTCTCCACTAATTACTTTAATACTAAGTTTTAATTCTTTTTGAACTTTTGATATGAAAGATTTTGCATTAGGAGCATCTCGTAATGCAGAGGTAGCAACACATATCACTTTTCTTGAATTTAATGAGTTTGATATATTTAAAAAAGATTTTAAAGATTCATAGGCTCTTTGCATAGGAACTTCTTGAAGGTTACCGTTATCTTCATAACAGCCTTCAGAAATTTTTACTCTGCTTTTAGTTTCATTTATTAAGTTAAATGCAAACCTACTGCTCTTTTGAAGAACAACCATACGCATTGAGTTAGACCCAATGTCTATAATAGTTGTGATTTTAGCCATTAAGCTTCTTCTTCCATTAGTTGTTTATATTTAAACTTTAATTCTTCCATTGTTTCTTGGTTATCAGGATCTACGATAATACAATCAACTGGACAAACTTCAATACAAGATGGTTCTTCATAATGACCAACACATTCAGTACATCTATCTGAATCAATCATATATATTGGATCACCCTCTTCAATAGCCTCATTTGGACATTCTTCTCTACATGCATCACACGCGATACATTCATCTGTAATAATTAAAGACATATAAATTTTTCCTAAGTATAAATTATTTATGTGGAGTTATAACTAATTTTTCTTTAAGTATTTCTTTAATTAAAGAAAAAATTCGTTTATTTTTAGATATAAGTAAAAATTTATCTGTTTGGTGTGTAAATAAATCACTACTTATATGTAATGCTGCTGCAACATCAAATTCTCTAATATTAGCAATAATTAATACAAAGTTATAATTATTAGCATTACTTAAAGATAAGGCAACTGCACCAGGAGATCTATATTTTATTTTATTTTCATAAAATTCTTGACAAATTAAAGGATAAGCATATGATCTTTCAAAAATTCCAATAGCAGAATTTTGGGTTATTGGTATTTTAACATTTAAAGCTTTTGATAATGAAAAATTAATAATTTCATCGTCAAAAGCTTTAAATGTTAAAATTGATGTAGCTAAATTACAAACAAAACCAGCTACTGTAATATTATTTAACCGTAAAGCCACAGAAGTACCATAATAAGCTAAACTTGATGCAAGATTATCACTTCCATCAATAGGATCAATAATAATTAGAAAATTATCGTTATTATTATCTATCTTTCCACATTCTTCAGAATAAATAGTTCCAAATTTTTGTAAATATTTAATAAAAATGTTTTCAGCAATTAAGTCAATATTTAAAGTTTTATCACCACCATAACCAATAGTGTTAGAAGCTTTTAAATCAGTAAAACATAGTTTAGTATTAATATAAGTATAAAGTTCTTTATTAGCAGCAATTACAGCCTCTATAAAAGATTTTTTATAGAGTTCTGTAATTGTATTCATTTAAGAGAGTTTTTTAATGATAATTCTTGCAGCATCTCTTCCATCAGCAGCAGCAGTAACAGCTAAGTGAGCACCTCTTTGACAATCACCACCTGCATAAACTTTAGCATTTGAAGTTACAAAAGTAGAATTAGTATTAATTCCACCCCATGAATTAGTTTCAACATTTAAATCTTTTAAAAATGATGGAGCTTCAGGGGAAAATCCTAATGCCATAACTATAACATCAGCATCTTCAATATATTCACTACCCTCATTTATTACAACTCTTTGTCTTCCCGATTCATCAGGTTCACTTAAAGATGTTGTAAGTAATTCAATACCACTTGCTAAATCACCTTGTGTTTGAATAGATTTAGGAGAAACATTAAATACAAATTCAACACCTTCTTCTTTTGAATTAACAACTTCTTTTTTAGACCCAGGCATATTAGCTTCATCTCTTCTATAAAGACATTTAACACTTTTTGCACCTTCTCTAACAGATGTTCTAACACAATCCATAGCAGTATCACCACCACCAATAACAACAACTCTTTTATCTTTAACATCAACATAAGGAGCAGTTGTATTACCAAGATTTCGCTTTTGAATACCAGTTAAAAAATCAATTGCTAAATTAACATTAGATGATTTTTCACCCTCAATTCCAGCAAATCTTCCAGCAGTTGCGCCAATACCTAAATAAATAGCATCAAACTCAGATTCAAGTTCACAAGCTTGTTTATCTTTACCAATTTCACAATTTAAATGAAGTTTCATTCCTGCTTCTAATAACCAGTTAATTCTTCTATCAATAGTAGTTTTATCTAGTTTAAATCCAGGGATTCCATACATTAAAAGTCCGCCCGCTCTATCAGAACGTTCGAACATTTCAACTTCGAAACCTTTTCTTAAAAGGAATGTTGCAGCAGAAATTCCAGCAGGACCAGAACCAACAATTGCAATTTTTCCATCTTTTTTATTTTGGCTGAATTTAGGTTTCATACCTCTTTTAAATGCTTCTTCTGAAATATGAGTTTCAATAGCACCAATAGAAATTGCACCATGTCCAGTATTTAAAGAACAAGCACCTTCACAAAGAACATCTTGAGGACAAATTCGTCCTAGAATTTCTGGAAAAGGAGATGTTTCATTTGATAATGCAAATGCTAAATCTGGATTTTTTGTTGCTGTTTGTTTTAACCATGCAGGAATATAATTTCCTAATGGACAACCCGTATGACAGTATGGATCACCACACTGCATACATCTATCAGCTTGTTCTTTAGCTCTAGATTTTCCAAATACTTTATATACTTCATCATAATCTTTTAATCTTAAAAGTACATCTCTTTTTTCTGGATTAATTCTTTCAAATTTAGTAAAATTTAACATTCTAATCTCCCTCATCCGGATCTAATGGTAACACTGTCATATTTTTAGGTTTTACCATCCAGAAGTTTCTAATTTGTGCTCTAAAGTTTTCTAAAATAGATTCTGCCATTTCACTTTCAGTTTCATGAACGTAATCTAGAAGTAATCTTTTTAAGTATAATCTTTCTCTTTCTGTATCATCTGTATCAATTCTAACAGCTTCAACTAATTCTTGGTTCATTTTATCAACAAAAGATTTTTCAGGATCATAAATAAATCCTAATCCACCAGTCATACCAGCACCAAAGTTAATACCTGTATTACCAAGAACAACAACAATACCACCAGTCATATATTCACAAGCATTATCTCCTGTACCTTCAACAACAGAAATACAACCTGAGTTTCTTACTGCAAATCGTTCACCTGCATTTGCTCTTATATAAAGTTTCCCACCAGTAGCACCATATAAACATGTGTTCCCAGCTCCAGCAAATTCTTGACCTTGATGCATTGGATTAATGATGATTTTACCACCATTCATTCCTTTACCAACATAATCGTTCGCAGCACCATTTAAGAATAAGTTCATTCCTTTAGATAAGAATGCTCCAAAAGATTGACCTGCAATACCTTTAATATTAAGATTAATAGAATTATCTGGTAATCCAGAATCTCCATAGAATCTAGCAACTTCACCAGAAATTAAAGCCCCAAAAGATCTATTTAAGTTAGATATTTCTACATTAACTTTTACAGGTGAATTTGGATTTTCAATAGTTCTATGAACTTTTTTCAATAAATCTTTTTCAAATTTATTATCATCAAAAGGATCATTTGATGGTTTTTGACAAGTATCAATTCCATCTACTCTTCTAAGAATATTTTGAAAATCAAATTTTTGTGCAAACTTATCATCAATTACTTTTAATAAGTCAGATCTACCAACAATTTCTTCAATTGAACTATAACCTAAAGAAGCAAGAATATTTCTAACATCTTCTGCTATAAAAGTAAAGTATGAAATAAGTCTTTCTACAGTACCTGTGAAGTGATCTCTTAAAGTTTCATCTTGAGTAGCAACTCCTACAGAACATTTATTTGTATGACAAATTCTTAAAATTTTACATCCAAGTAATGTAAGTGCAGCTGTACCAAATGCATAAGATTCTGCACCAAGCATTGCAGCTTTAACAACATCTAAACCAGTTTTTAAACCACCATCTGTTTGAACGTGAACGAACTCTCTTAAATGATTAGCTTTTAATGCATTATGAGCTTCTGAAAGACCCATTTCCCAAGCATTACCAGCATGTTTTAAAGATGTTAATGGAGCAGCACCTGTACCACCATCTCCACCTGAGATAATAATTTTATCTGCATATGCTTTTGCAACACCTGCTGCAATTGTTCCAACACCAATAGAAGATACTAATTTAACTGTGATTTTAGCTTTTGGATTAACTTGTTTTAAGTCAAAAATCAATTGTGCTAAATCTTCAATAGAATAAATATCATGATGTGGAGGCGGCGAAATTAATGTAACACCAGCAACCGTATGTCTAAGTGATGCAATTAATGGAGTTACTTTATGACCAGGTAACTGTCCACCTTCACCTGGTTTTGCCCCTTGTGCAACTTTAATTTGTAATTCTTCTGCTGATCTTAAATATCCAGGAGTAACCCCAAATCTTCCCGATGCAATTTGTTTAATTTTAGAATTTTTAATTGTTCCAAATCTAGATGGATCTTCTCCACCCTCACCTGAGTTAGATGAACCACCAATTGTATTCATAGCTTGAGCTACCGCTTCATGAGCTTCTGGGGAAATAGAACCACATGACATAGCAGCTGATGCAAATCTTTTAAATACATCTTCTTTTGATTCAACTTCGCTAATGTCAATAGCATCTTTATCAGAGTTAAATTCAAAGAAATCTCTAATAAATTTTTTATCTCTTGTTTGTACTAATTCTCTTAGACTATCAAAATCAGAAATATCTTCTTTTTTATTTGCATTTTTATTATGCATAGCTTTAGTCGTAGCTGGACCATAATCGTGGTATTCACCACCATTAGTATATTTATAGAATCCACCAATATCAAGAGGGAACATATGATTTTCATCTATATAAGCATTAATATGTGATTTTTCAATTTTAGCTTCAATATCTTCATAAGATAAACCAGCTAAATCAGTATGAGCACCTTCAAAACAGTCTTGAGTTAATTCATCTGATAATCCAACAACATCGAATAAACCAGAGTTTCTATATGAAGCAATTGTACAAATACCCATTTTTGACATGATTTTTAATAATCCTGCATTTACTGCTTTTTGAGTATTTTTTAATACTCTTTGCATTTCATACTTAGGTAATTCTTTTCTTTCATATAATGCAACTGTAGTAGCATACATCATATAAGGATAAATTGCAGTTGCACCAAATGCAATTAAAACAGCTGCCATATGAGGATCGTAAACTTCACCTGTAACACAAACGATAGATACAGTATGTCTAATCCCAGCTCTTAATAATTCTTGATTGATATAACCAGCAGCCATTGCCATAGGAATTAATTTTGTATTTACATTAATATCTCTATCATCTAAAATAATAACAGAAACATCATCTTCTTTTACAGCTTTTAAAGCATATGAAGATAATTCTTTTAATGAAGTTTTTAAATCATTTTTAAAGGTAGTGCTAAATCTTCTATTTTTATAATATTCATCAAATCTTGGAGAATTTTCATCACCAAAAGAAAAAAGAACATCATATTTTTCTTTCATTAAAATAGGAGAAGAAACTTTTAATCTCTTAGCATATTCTGGTTTTTCATCTAAAATATTATGAATTTGTCCAAATCCAGTTTCTAAAGACATTACAACTTTTTTTGCTCCAAATGCTTTCACACCTGATGGGGATATTAATTATCACTTCAGCCCTTTTATTGATTTTTGT
>PJEL010000608.1_pt1 | contig 41731 bp, 31 predicted proteins | sample 1853271 | NCBI WGS metagenome assembly PJEL01 (sample SAMN08108733, study PRJNA415343) | Invertebrate metagenome, whole genome shotgun sequencing project. | host: Globobulimina | place: Sweden: Gullmar Fjord | collected 2015-08
AGGTCCACCGAGCGGGCGGCGTTATTGGTCGCTCCGAGCTCGATGAAGAAGAAGATGAATGATCCAACCAGTAGTATTACTTCGCCCTTGGACTGGGCAGTTCCAAAACTCAAGATTCCCTGAACGCCCCAGTCTTGTATTGCAAGGCTGGGCTGTTTTGTACCTGGTGATCGATAGGTATGAATGGAGCGATGTAATTGGCAAAACCTAGGCCAAATCGGACCTTGTGCAGCCGTGTTGGCATTGAATTACATCGATTCAAGGAGGAGTTGAATCCATGCACGAGTGTGGTGCGAATAGTAAAACCCCTCTCATTTGAGCAAAAGTGTATCAGAATCAATATGAACTAAATGTTTTTGTGGTTATGAATGGTTGTAGACGGTCTACAATTGGTCAATAATAAGGGAGTCGTGGGGTTTGGCCCGGTATGGGGCACAGCATACCGGGCCAGGCTTCACCATCCGCCCTTCAACGGGAACGAAAAGTTATGGCAGAAGTATCTGGAAGATCATCGAAGAAGAACAAGAAGAGCGGGAGCTCTCCGTACAAAGGTCGGAAGTTCGGCCGCGTCCTGACCAAGATGGGCAAGGTCACTCGCGAGCAGATTTATGAAGGGCTGGCCCTTCAAAAGAAACGCAAGGGCAAGCTCGGCGATTTGCTGGTTGAGCTCGGGCATATCCAACCGTCCGATATCCTTGAAGCGCTGGCCGGCCAATCCGGGATGGATCTCGTCAATCTGGACAAGATCAAATTCAGCGAAGAAGCGATTGCCGCCGTACCTGCAGAGACCGCCAACGCCTATCAAGTCGCTCCTCTTAAATATGATGAGAGCAGTCGATCGTTGATTGTGGCGATCAGTTCGCCCGACAACTTTGGCGCGGTAGATGACCTTCGCCTCCTGATGGGATTCAAGGTCAAAGCAGTACTCGCACCTGAAGAGCAAGTGACTGCTTTCCTCAAGAAGCATTATACTTCGAGCGCCGGCACCGGGTTGAACTCGGTGTACGAGGAGTTGTCCGATCGTTCCGACTTGGCCTCTTTAGAGGGGCGAGGCGATTCCGTTGACTTGTCTGAGATCGCGGCCGCTGCAGAAGATAATCAAGTGGTCAAGTTGATCAACTTAGTGCTGTTGCAGGCTATTAAAGATCGAGCTTCAGATATCCACTTTGAGCCATTTGAAGATGAATTCAAGATGCGATATCGCATCGATGGTGTGCTGTATGAAATGGTGCCGCCACCCGTGTACCTCGCCATGCCTGTTGCATCTCGTATTAAGGTCATGGCCAATCTCGATATTGCAGAACGTCGAGTTCCACAGGACGGCCGAATCGAATTGCAAGTCGGCGGCAATCCCGTTGACCTTCGTGTTGCGGTTCTCCCAACAATGTTTGGCGAATCCGTTGTAATGCGTGTGTTGGACCGTTCCAATGTTCAATTGAGTATCGAAAAAGTTGGTTTGCGTGAAGATGACTTGGAAAAAGTAAGTCAGCTTATCAAGAAGCCGAACGGCATCATCGTTGTGACTGGCCCAACTGGTTCGGGCAAGACCACCACGCTTTATGCTGCTTTGCAACATCTGAATAATCCCGATGTCAAAATCCTTACTGCAGAAGATCCAGTCGAATATGACCTTGATGGTTTGGTGCAATGCCAAATCAACACTGATATCGATTTGACGTTTGGTCGTCTGCTTCGCAGTTTCTTGCGTCAAGATCCCGACATTATTCTCGTCGGCGAAATTCGTGACAAGGAAACCGCGAACATCGCTGTGCAGGCAGCGTTGACCGGTCACTTGGTGTTCTCCACATTGCATACCAATGATGCACCCAGTTCGATTGTGCGTTTGCTTGACCTCGGGTTGGAGCATTTCTTGGTGACCGCGACCGTTGAAGCGATTGTCGCCCAACGTTTGGTGCGTCGAATTTGCGGCAAATGCAAGGAAGAGTACACGCCTTCCGAATCCGAACTCATGGAATTGGGATTGCGACCTGAAGATGTGCAAGGCCAAATTCTATATCGCGGTCGAGGGTGCGATGAATGCAATCGATCCGGCTATAAGGGCCGAATGGCATTGTACGAGATCATGGTGATGGATGATGACCTTCGAGAGATGGTTATGAATCAGGCCAGTACCAACCTCTTGCGTGCTGAAGCCCGCAAGCGTGGTATGCGAACCTTGCGTGAATGTGGCTTGCTCGGAATTTTCGAAGGTCAAACCACAATCGACGAAGTTGTCCGCGAGACGATTATGGAAGAAGGGTAAGAGACACCCGTTCAGTTCGTCTGAGAGCAGACGGCTTGAGATGAAAAAGATTACGCCCTCGGAAAACGCCAGCCGGCGGGATTCGAGTCAAAAGAATGATTTATGTCTGGAGTAGACTGGTATGCCAACTTTTAGTTATGAAGCACTGGACGCAGCAGGTAAGCCACAAAAAGGTGAGCTTGATGCTTCAAGCAGTGATGATGCAATCCAACAGATCAAAGGCCAGGGGTTCTTCCCCACTTCGGTCCGAGAGCGTAAGACGAAAGGTTCCTCTGCTGCGGATGCACAGGGCCGCAGTGACCTTTCGGTAGGTGGTGAGCCAACTGTCAAGAAGAAGAAGGGGGGTGCAATGGCCATTAGTATTGGCGGTGTGCCCACCAAGGTTCTGACACAGTTCACCCGCCAACTTTCAACCCTTCAAGACGCCGGTTTATCACTGTTGCGTTCATTGCAGGTGTTGGAGGCTCAGCAAAAGCCAGGCCTGATGAAGAATGTCATCGGCGGCGTTGCGGAAGATGTTGAAGGCGGTTCGACACTGTCTGATGCAATGGCGAAACAACCCAAGGCCTTTGATCGATTGTATGTCAAGATGGTTGCGGCCGGCGAAATCGGCGGCGTGTTGGACTTGATCCTCCAGCGTCTTGCAGACTTCATGGAAAAAGCCCAGCGACTCAAGCGAAAAATCGTCGGTGCGATGATTTATCCTGCTGTGGTTATCACAGTGGCGGTCTCGATCGTCTCCGCCATCATGGTGTTCGTGATTCCCAAATTCCAAGAGATTTTTGAAGACTTCGAAATCGAATTGCCCGGCCTGACGATGTGGCTGATCAATACATCGAAGTGGATGGCGGGCGGACAGTACGAAGGGCAGATTCCAGGATTCATCTTTGTCTTTGCTTCTCCGTTTCTCGCTTTCTTCTTCCTCAAACTGATGGGGAAAACTGAGCCGGGTCGAATGGTGATCGACAATGTCAAACTACGCATTCCCGTGGTGGGAGGCTTGGTGCGAAAAACTGCGATTGCCAGGTTTACCCGTACGCTTGGGACCTTGATCTCAGCGGGTGTTCCTATTCTCGAAGCGATAACCATTACCAAGGAAACGTCGGGTAACTACGTCTACGAAAAAGCATTGGGCAAAGTGCATGACGCTATTCGTGAAGGCGAATCCTTTGCCGCACCTCTTCGTGAAACCAAAGTGGTGGACGGCATCGTGGTCAACATGGTTGATGTCGGCGAAGAGACCGGCGACCTTGATGCAATGCTCTTAAAAGTAGCGGACAACTTTGATGAAGAAGTCGATACCGCAGTGAGTTCGCTTGTGTCATTGCTCGAACCGATCATGGTGGTCGTCTTGGGTGGTATCGTGGGTGTTATTGTTGTTTCACTCTTCTTGCCGATGGTGAAGATGATCGAATCGGTAAGTTCGTAATCATCGCATACTCCGGCGAGCAAGATGATTGCCCGCCCCGACGATTGCGGGAGATTTCGCAATGACCACGAATATTGAGAACATCATCATGATGAAGCATCGAACAACATCATCTCAAACCTCAGCAAACGCTGGCCAAGTGTTGCGCATGCAGCCCTTGCAGCAACACGTTCATCGCCATGGTTTCACTTTGTTGGAACTCATGATCACGGTCGGCATCATTGCGTTGTTGATTTCAATGGTGATCGTCGGTGGTGGACATGTTCGACAACTCGCGGATGCTCGAAAGACCGGCCAGATTCTGGTGTCAGTCAAGACCGGCATTCAACAGTTTGAAAAGAGTTTCGGCTATTACCCACCTCTCTTGGTGGATGAGAAGTCTGAAACGGAATTCATGTCTGTTCCTATCGACGAAGATGCCCGCAAAGACCAAGGGTTTTATAGCACGATGAATTTGGTGCCGTACCTCACCGGTATTGGTGACATCAATCTTGATGGAAATCCGGAACCAGATACCGGCAAAGAGAGCGATGACAATTACCATGATGACGGCCAGCCGGGCGAAGGTTTTCGCGATCCGGGTGAAGATCGATCATGGGGTGGCGCTTACAAAGCGTTGGATCGCGAAGTGTACTGGGAACGGTACATCGAGTTTGATTCGAATGCTTCTCGCCGAAATGATCGAAAGCCACGCGGCAATGTCACCAAGCGATTGATTGAATTGAATGACCAGATCAAGCGAGCGGTTGACCGTCAAGGGATTGCAGTTGAAGAGTTCTACTTGTTCCAGATGAATGACATTTGGGATCGGCCCATTCGGTATTACACCGGTTGGGATCATACTGAAGAAGAGGTTGATTCGGAAACTGGCTGGCCTGACGAATGGCCTCGTGAATGGTATCAATCAACTCCCAAGGAAGAACACGATAGCCTCACCAGTACTTTACGCTCTGCGCCATTTGTCTTGTTGTCATCAGGGCGAGATCAGCGTGCAATGGGTACGGATGATGAAGAGTTTGAAGGCGATGAACCGACCGAGGAAAACGATCTCGATAACTTGATGGAGATTGGCGAATGACCCCAATTGAAAAACCACAATTCGGTTCTTGTAAACGGCGTTCACGAGTGATGGCTCGACCGGCGTTTACATTAATTGAGATGCTCGTCGTCATTTCTGTCGTCACGATTCTGTTGACCATCACGATTGTGGTGGGAGTAGGTGTGATTGGGCAAAGTAAAGTACGTCAATGTAAATCGTTGTTGCAAACATTGGATTCACTTTTGACAGAATACGATGCCGAACTTCAGAGCATGCCCGCATACGACAGAGATGATTACTTTGAGCCCGAAGGTGGTCAAGCGGGTGATGTTCGCCCTGAATCTGCAGTCTTTATAAGCCAAGTTCGTGGGTATGTTGGGGCAGATCGTATTCTCTCCGCCATGCCAACCGAATTTCTCGTTGAACGAAGCGAGTATTACGACGGCGTGACCATCCGTGGCGAAGCATCGCTGCTCGGGTCAATTCGGGAAACAGATTTGCGATTAACCGTGGTTGATCCGTGGGGCACGGAAATTGTGTATGTACACCCACGTAACAAACGAGCAGCGCTCGGCGATGGGCAGTCTTCATTCGACGGGTACGGCAACCCTGCCAATGAGCGACCCTATTTCCTTTCAGCGGGGCCGGATCAGAAATTTTACAATCCCGATGAAGGCGTGCCCACGAATGACATAGCCCGAAAAGACAACGTCTTTTCGTATGAATCAGTGAATCGACCGGAAGATCAATAAGTACACCGCTCCACTTTTGTGATGATCACGAATGTTAACGTGATGCAAATGATGTGAGATACAAGAGAATTGTTGTCGGGAGCCCGACTATGAAAAACACACAAAGAACAACATTGTTGCCCCAGTCACCTCAGCGTCGCAGCTTGATTCGTGCGTTTACGTTGATCGAGTTGATGCTCGCAGTGGGTGTGATCATCGCGTTGACGGTGATGACGCTGCCCGCCTTCCGAGCGATTCAAGAAGGCAACCGTGAGGCTGGCGGAGTGAATGCGGTTAGCGCGAGTTTGAATTCTGCCCGGTCGTTGGCAGTCCGACGTGGACATGATGTCGCGGTGATGTTCCTTTTTGATACCAAGCGTCAAGTGTGCTCGATGCAATTGATTGAAGAAGTACACATCACACCTGATGCGGGTGACGGGTTTGGCGAATCGGTTATCTTCATTCCCATCAAAGGCATAGCCCCGATCGAACTTCCCCAAGGAGCCGCGGTGTACGGGTATGGCTACGGCGCAACCCGCATCAGTAATGCCAAGACATCTAACCCATGGAATTGGTATACCGAATTGGGACAGTATTACGAGGAAAGCAACAACAAGCTCCTCGAAGGGCGTGACCCTTGGCTCTTTCCCCGTACCGATGTGCGATTGTTTTCGCAGACCTACGAAGATGCACAAAGCGATAATTCGATTCCATTTACAGAATCATTCATTGTTCGATTTGATCCGAACGGCGTGATTGTGTCCGGCACCGAAGAGTTGGCCGCAGGACCATCGTCCAACGCCAATCAGGCCTACCTCGAATTGAGCCACCTCCATGCGGACAATATTCCAACATGGGAAGATGATTGGCTGCAATGGACCCCCCGTATGTTGAATCGCGGCAACGATCAGTACGAATTGATTCCCGAGGCGCAACTGCGATCTGTGCCGTTCCTTGCTGTGGTTGATCTGTACAAAGTCGCAGCGGATACCGGCATCCGCGCGCCATGGCTCGCGCTTGGTGAAAAGCACGAATTTGCCAGCACCAACAATCCAAACAACGTCGATTCCGATGGCGATGATCTTGAAGATCACCTCGAAATCGATCGCTGGATCAATGAGAATGCCACCGTGTTGACGTTCAATCGTTACACCGGCAACATCATGAAAGAATACCGAAGGTGAACCGTATGAACCGCACACACAATACATCATCATCTCTTTTTCTATCATCTACAACGGTTGAAAGCGATGGCGCATACACACGCTCACGATCTGCATTTACACTCATCGAAGTGTTGATTTCCGTGATCGTGTTGGCCATCGGACTTGTTGGCTTGGCAGCAGTCTTTCCCGCCGTCATTACCCAGCAACGAAATGCGACCGACCTTAGCGCAGGGTTGCGAGCTGGGGCGAGTGGTGAAGCATTGCTCTCCAATCGACTGGGCGACTTCGTTCGGCTCGTGGACGATCTTCCTTCCAACATGGAAGGGAAATGGCTGCGAATCAATGCAGTCGAATCTCGTAGCAAAGGCGAACTCCCTTACCTTAGCATGCCCAACAAACCGGTTGACTTGCGGCTCGGCCGAGTCGAACGTGATCTACGACCACGCCGACGCCAACTGGGAAACAAGATTCAATTCAATTTCTCATCCAATCGCAGTCCGATTAGCGATCGCGCAGGAGACATTCTTGAGGCGCGTATACAACTTCGCGCTGCTGATGGCCATCCGCATCCGGTGATCAAATTGGTCCCCGATACGTTGGACAACACAAAGTTCATGGTCGTGACGCCACCTCATCTCAAGGATCGACTCGGGGCGAACAACTCCATCGATTATGAACGAGGCACGATGCTGTTTACGATCGATCTTAAAGCTGGCGAATCGTATATCAATTCGAGCATCGATTTCACCTGGCTGGATGATCGCATCTTGTCACATGACGATCGCCTCTTCCCGAAGGATAATCCACGGTACGCATGGGACATTTGCATCCGTAAGACTGACAGCGGCGATGCGCAATATTGCTTGTTCGTTTACCGATTCGATGGCAAGGTTGGACAGAAGTTCAATCCGGATATTCCAAACAGCGAAGGTGATAACGATTCTGGAATGTTGCGCAAGGGTCGATTCACCGTGGGATTTGATAGCGATCGAAAGCGATATTTCCTTGAAGACCCGAAAAGCGGCGATGAAAAGGCCGCGATCAAAGCGGGGCAGTTCTTACTTCCCGTGGATGGCACCGGGCCGATTCGGGTGTTGCGATTTGTCGAGGGGATCGGCTGGGAATTGGAAGCCCCGCCTATCCAGACAGATGCAAACGGCAACGCACGCATCATGAAGGGTTCAGAGGATTTCTGGTTTGTACCGCTTAGCGTGTACATCGAAAGAGATGCGACGACGTGGAAGCTGACGCCTTTGGTCGCCTACACCAAGCAGTTGGGGGTCTAAACCTTTTGGTTTGCCCCGAAACCTGATGATGTTGATTCACTGAAGAATCCATCTAATCGAACGTAGCAGGTGAGAGATTGTAACAGGAAAGACGTCGGTATGAAGCAATTCAATCGCACAATTAAAACCGCCGCGGAGCCTACAACGTGTAACACATTTGTGTTTGCCAACGCGCATCATAATCGACGTGCTTTCACGTTGACCGAATTGATCGTGGCGATCGGCGTGACCGTTATGCTCGTCTTGGGGATCGGGAAGATATTCTCGATGACCAAAGATACCATTTCGATCGGCGAGGCAACCGCATCGTTGAATCAATATTCACGCACCATCGAACGACTGATCCGCGATGACCTTGGGCATATCACGACCGATGGCTTCCTCGTCATTCGCAATGAACGGCTAGGCAAATCAACCACTATTCCGGAACGCCAAAGCAGTAAGAACAATCGCGAAGTGTTTCTCAATATCGATGATCACAAGTTGTATATTGAAGACGAAATTGAAAATCCTGTTGATATTGGCATTCGTCGAATGGATCAGCTCGTGTTCTTCGCGACTGGCGATTACACCAGTTATCAATTTGGTGATGCATATGGCGACGGGCTGCAGTCCGGCCAAGGCGTGATCTCCCGCAATGACACTTCGACAACCGCGCGATTGTGGTACGGCCACAGTCTGCGGGCGATTAATATGTACGACTCTTCAAGAGATCCCGTCAATCGTGGGCCTGAGATCAAAGAAGCTCGTGGAATGCAATGGGATGCGTATCGAGCGCGATTTGCCGATGATAAATTCGATCCTAATCAATCCATCGTCAGCCAATCGGGTGCAAATTCCAAAGTTGATGCAGTTAATGTGTACGCTCAGAATTGGATCCTCAGTCGTCAAGCATCGATGTTACTTCGACGTGAGGCAGCAGGTATCCCCCGCAATCCACAAACAGGATTTGAAAAAGCGTTATACGCTCGTTTGAGCTTTACGCCATCATTCAGCGAATTCTTCAATGAATCCGATGGGTATTACGTTCCGCCGCTCTATCCGCCGCAGTATTCATTGAGTCAACGGGAAGATTATCGCAGTCTTCGCCGACGCAATTCACCTGGCTATGTCGATCTGATTGACATGGACCTCATGGAAGTGCAGCAGGCGGTAACAGATTACGGTTACACATACCTTGAAGAAGATTTTCGTGGCAAGAAGATCGGCGACATGATTCAGCACGTCGACCCGATTGGTAAAGAGTTGAATGAGTATGAGGATTGGTCTTTCGATTCACAAATCATTCGTGATTCGGGAGTTCCAAGTTATATTACCAAGGATGAAGATCGCTCTGCTCTACAAGATGAAATTTCTGAACGATGGTTGGCGGGCCAGTGGTTACGCATGGCGACTGCGACCGGCCGCATCCGCGCCGAATCAACTCCGCCTTCCTTGAGTCGATACGATCAAATGTTGACCCATGCAACCCTTACACCCGGCTGCTCTAATTTCGAAGTCGCATGGAGTACTGGTGTCGTCGAGTTCCCCACTGGAAACATTGTATGGTACGATATTGACACTCCTGCCAATCCGTACGTTGGTGTAGCGGGCCAATCCAGTAAGAAGCGACACGATCATTCACCCACCGATCCGCGAGCATGGTACTTGAGTGAATTGTCACCACCTGCACTCTCCGGCGATCAGCCTTTTGGGAATCCGCTTTGGAAGGGCAAAAAGCGACTCGAAGAAGAGCCGTACGAAGATCTGTATTACGCGATGTTCGGCTACTTTGTCCCCAAAATTCGGGATGGTGGTTTGAAAGCCGGCAGCGGATCTGATTTGAATCAACGTGAAGATCGCAGCGAAGCGTGGCCTTGGCCAAAAATGCTCCGCATCCGAATGACATTGCACGATCAGCAAGGTGAAATCAATGGCGGCAGAACATTTGAGTTCATCGTGTCGCTCCCTGAGCCTGATCGAGGCAGTTGATTATTGATAGGCTAGGTATCGGGAAGAGGGTGAGTGAGTGTGTGTGCGTGGCCGGAAGTGAGAGACTGCGAGGATTCAAAGGAATGAATGAGGTGCATCGTCGGGCAAATAGTCTGACTGCACCCGCAAAACTCCTTGGGATCTGAAAGCAGTCCGGATCAGGCACAGTGGAAAATGGTCAGCCGCACGTGAGGTTGACCCGCATCCGGAGTCTTGGACGATTGGCGGTAGTGATGATGAGAATGAAGAAGCACATAATCATGACGACTCAAACAAACAATCAATCAGTCGAATCCAACTCCACAACAGGCTTTGGGAGTAACGCCATGCGTTATCACCGAGATGGACATGCAATGCATGATGTTGCTGGAGATTCCAATCTCCAAACATTCGCGACATCCACGAACGAGATGCTACCCGCGCTTGAAAGGCGAGGCAGTGTGTTGATCCTGGTGGTGGGGGTGCTTGTCCTCCTTGCGATCAGTGCGACCGTCTATATGGGAATTGGCCAGCAAGAACGCATTAGCGCCAGCTCACAGGAATTGTCTGCTGCAACTACCGAGGCCACCAATAAGACAATCGACCACATCGGCAAATTGTTGACCGACGATCTCTATCCCGTCGATCTTACAGGCGTTGCTTCGCGACCCTTCCTCAGTGGTCGGGCCTCCAATTTCGCATTCGGCTGGGCCCAAGGGGAATACTTTGATTATCCCTCAACACTTGACACCAGCGCGAACGGCCTAAGTCGTGAGGACTTTAACAAACTCAGCGACCCGCACCTCGCATCAACTGAAGCCACCGACACCGATGGCGATGGGCTGCTCGATACGTGGGGCCATTTATCCAACGTACACCCGCAAGGCTTGTTCGTCGATTTGGATAAACTCGTCGATCGAAATTCCTTCAAACGGTTTAGCATTTATGGCGGCGTGACCATTACCGGCGCCGACCCATTCAAGTTGGACACGCCAACTCGGTCTACCCATTCATCCATTGCAGACTTTCGGTTTGACCGTCAATTGGATGATATTGCCAATGAGGGTGTCGATGGCATTCCCACTTTTGAAGATCAACGCTTTGGCACAGACACCGATGGTGATGGACGTATTGATGCACGCTGGACAGAGTTGCCGGGCATTACCGGCTTTCCCAAGGGCATGCGCATCTTCCAGGCGGTTCGCGTGGTCGATGCATCGTCCTTGATCAATGTGAATACCTCGATCGAACTCGGTGCAACCAAAAACGATGACACCGGACCCGGCGTGGCGTTTTCACGCTTCCCAACTGACATCGATTTGTACAGCCTGTTGTTGGAAGATTACGATCGACTCGGCGGACAGTTTGAAGAGCCGTTTGCGTTTGGTTCTGTCGATCAGGTTGGTTCATTCCGTAATCACCTCGGACGTTTGGGTGTCCTAGCGCATTCCAAAGATCCGTTGGCCTTCCGGTACAATTCTCTCGAGCGCACCCGTGCATTGAGCGATGTGAATTTTGTCGGCCGAGGCGAAATGTATGATATGTTCCTCGGCAATCCACAACGACCATTTGAAGACTATCGACCGTACGGCATCGAGACAGAAATCGAATTGCGATCCTTCTGGGGCATGTCCAATCCTTCGCAAACTTCGCGATTGGAATTGATGTTTACAAATTTGGGTGACTTCAATCCCTTCCGTAGCGATATCGAATACGAAGTTGACTGGACGCAACCCCAACCCACTCCGCTGGAGAATTTTGCGGTACAAAGTGGCCGAGCGTTGGTAACAACCTACAACGGCCAACGCAATGTTCGGCCTTGGAATACGCCTGATCCGGTCGCAGATATTCCGTTGAAGCAGAATATCAATCGTCTGCTAACTCCGGTTGATGACGATACCAAGGTTGATTTGCAGCCACTCTTCAGCGCGTTTGCGTGGGCACTGTTTCCACAAGCAATCTTGAGTGAGAAAAACCAAGCAGGAATTTACACCGGCGACAATCTGTACGGCGTCGATGCGAGTTGGGATGAGCCAAGCAGCAACGTGACTCACTACGGTGCAGGCACCGCAGACTTTGCGTACCTGCGAGCTGGCCAATTGGCCCTGAACTCGTTGGATGCATTTGATAGCGACTCTGATCCGACCGTGCGTTTGCTCCGGTACGACAAAGTTGATACCCGGGATGAAGAGACTGAATTGAACGGTCTATTCGATCATGGTGAAATGCATGCAGATGGCGTCCTCGATGCCAAAGATGTCGTGCTCATCGGCGTCGAGAAACAACCCTTCTTCCGCGAAGCTGCGTACTACCAAGTCTGGTCGGGTCAAGACTTGGATGGTGATCAGTTTTGGGAGATTGATACCGATGCATCCTCAGGAATTCCAGAAACCTTGGTGTTCGAACTCATCGCGTTTGAGCTAGGGAATCCATGGGATGAAGCTATTGATATAACTGAGTTCGAGATCGTTATTCCCAGGTATCAAGGCGGCTTTGAAACGATAGACCTTGCTGATCTCGATGTTTCTAGCATTGACGCTGGTGATTCGATTATTGTTGCGCGGTGGGCGCATAACACTATTGACGGTGGTGAAGGCCAAGTGCTGAAATCAAATTGGGAGCGTGTAATCCTTGCTCGAGCTCCAAATCAGTTTCAGCCTCAATACATTGAAGGCAATACTGACATTCTCTTGCCGAATGATCCGGACGGAAATGCTGCGGACTTTGAAAAATCTGTATCTCTGTGGCGGAAGGGTATTGAACTCAATAGCAGTGTAACTCTTGATCGAGTGATGGTCGACAGAATCGAAGCATCTGAAGATGGTGACCTTGTTGACGAACGTTTTCCTGGCACATTATCCGGTGGTACGCTTGTCTACCAAGACTTTTCTGAGGAAGGTGAGCCAGGATTCGCTATTTTGTACTCATCTTCAGTTCGACGAGCAACCGAACCTTCTGCAGAGTCCTTTCCACCATTCATTTTGCAATCCCCGATGGAAATTGAGAATTTGGGGCAGCCAGCAAATGGTCGTGAAGAATGGGAAGGATATCAGCTTGGCCAGAATGATTTTCGTCCGCCGCCTGACATCTTTGAAAGGGCGTCGGGAGCAGGATTGGTTGATTTGATCAATATGCCAACTGACCAGAACAAGGGCTATCCTGCCGGTTATGCTGACACCTTCCATGCGCCGTTCCAGATGCATGTATGGAACAATGAGGATATCCAATCACCATTTGATCTGTTGATGGTCAATTCGGTTGGTCATGTGTATGTGCCGTTCGTTCCCACGAGTTGGGAAACCGAAATCGATAATGTCGCCAACGGTGGCCGCTTTATCACGATGAGTGAAATGCTGGGTGATGAAGCGCTCAGGACTTCGTTAGAACTGACCGAACGATTAGGCCCGGACTACTTCGTTCACGCAGATCAATTGCGCGTCCTTGGTGATACTACCAATACCAGTGGCCCACAATCGCCGGATACACGCTTGATTCCCAGTACGTCGATTCCCAACCATTTCGTGGGTAAGACTGATTACACGCGTTACATCCCCGGCAGTCGACAGAGTCAGATCCCAATGGGGTTGCGCATTGTCGATACGTTTGATGTCAACGATTACCTGACCGCAAATGGTTTGGTGCAAGGTCGTATCAATATCAATACTGCACCTCGACGAGTGCTGGAAGCTTTGCCGTTCCTTGAACCTCGCTATACAGCAGGGCCGATCCGAGGCCGTGAGAATTCACCAGGCTTGGCCATTGCGGATGCGATCATCGCCTACCGCGATCGGCACCTTGTTTATGCTGACCCACAACAAGCGGGTATGAATTGGTCCAACCGCGCAATCGCGTCCAACTTGCTTCCCATACCGGGCGGCAAATATGGTCAGTTGCGTAGTGATGTTGGCCAAAAGAAGGAACTGTATTCCGAGAGCGGAATTACTTCGCTCGGCGAATTGGCGCTGATCACCGAATGGGATGTGGCGGGTGGAGTGCTTGGTGTTAATTCTTCAAACCAACCACCGGCTGACCCACGAGCATTGGTCTTGAATGGTCAAACCATGGTGGACCTCGGTTCGAATAATCTGCAATTCGATTATGAAGCACTCATTCCGAGTCTCAAGACGTATCAGGATACTGAATCGTATGACCCGACGGATGATGTTACTGAATGGTTGTTGCAATCGCGTAATATTAGTAATGTGATATCGTTGCGTTCTGATGTGTATATTGCGTACATCAAAGTCATCGGCGTAACTCCCGCTGACGTTTCTGATGCTATTCAGAAAAAGGATGATGGGATGTACACATCCGAGTTGGCAGCTTTGCAGCCATCGCTCGAACAGCGATATGTGGTGATCTTTGATCGCTCAAATGTGAACCATCCATCAGATCGACCTCGCGTGCTGTTTGCAGCGCAGCGATTGCCGATTCGATGATTTGTTGATGTAGGGCAGGAGAGATTGATTTTTTGACGAGACATACAGACTCGGCCGCGCCGTCCGCTCATTCATACACACACACCCACAGAGTACGGCGTGGTCGAGTCGATTATTTTTTCAGAACTGTGGTGCAAAGCATCGCAACTCTCCATATCCAATGGGGAGACCGAGAGAGTCATTTACAACTCTGCTTCACGCACCTGTCGATCCAAGAGATCTGAATAGCTCCCACTGATCGCTTCTGCGGTGATGGGGGCAAACTCTTGACGCAAGTGGGCGACATGTTCATGACACCACCGCACATCAAATCGAGGTGAGACTTGAGCTTCTAATTCGAGGTAGTTGCCCAGATCTTCAACCCGGTCTAGATGAATGCGCGTGTTCTTGAGCATGTAGAGCTCACGTTTCTTACGTACGGTGACCCAAGGCCTGAGATTTACCAATCCCCATCGAGCCTTTGCTTCGTCGTCAGAATATATCGTGAAATGACTCAATCTCGCGGAGATGCGGTTTGGTCGATGGTAGAAAATCCATTCGGTTGGTTCGTCTGGGATTTCTCGCTTTTTGAGTCTCCCATCGGGTATGCGGTAATACGTATCGGTTTGCTCAAGTAAGCCGATGTTCGATGCGCCGAGCTCGGCACATTTGACCCGGGCGACAACGATATCCCGCAATTCGACTTTGTATTCGATGTTCTGCATAGCGGTGAGTGGTCGCTCCGAGATTCCTGCATGAGGTCTTGAGTAGGCGTGTAGTCGCGCGTTCATCCTTGTGAATGTACACAGCGTACGATCATCTTCGTCCATCGGGGGGTGGAACATTCCATAAACCCGGCATCCCGCCCGCCAAATACACATCTCGCACCACGCCCGGCGGCTGAAATAGAAGTGTCGAACAGATGTCTGCCTGTGGATTTGGGCGTATCTGCAATTCGAGAGAGTCCAAACTGAGTTGGCCGTACATGTTGGATTGATCAGTGTGCTTTTGATCTGCATGGTCGCTGGTGGGCAGATATTGAAGCGGGAGAATGAGGCCAGTATTCACACATGTCCGGTAAAAGGATTCGGCAAAGGACGCTGCCACTATCAAACGAATCCCTGCTTCTGCGAGCGCGCAGATAGCGTGGATCGGCCCGGGGCCACGGCCAAAATCGGTGCCGGCCAAGAGTATTTCAAATCGATCAGCCGTGTCACTGTGTTCCGGTGCATAGAACCGTTCAAATAGATCAGGACACCCACTAAATGCATACAGGCCAAGGACTTGCCGCTCGGTGGGGTCTTCGGTATCAACCGCAAAATAGACCGGATCAATGATTGAGCTGGTCGTAATTGAATCACCACAGGCAAAGATGCGGCCAGTGATGTCAGCACAGTTCTTGGCAGATTGGTGAGCATGGACAGCATCTTGTCGCGTATCCGGTGAGGAGTTCATAGGTGCATTATTGATGTGAAAAGGGCGGCGAGGAGGTTGGCAATATGAAAACGATCGAATTCATTGGATGAAATTCCAGAAAATGTTCGACTTCCGCCCGATATCTTCCGTATATTCCTCCGACCGGCGACCGGCTGCACACCGTTCGCTCCCGCCAGATTGAGGTTCAGAGAGCGCTAGTTGGATGGCAACTGCTCTGAAGAACGGACCCGTATTGATTATTTGCCCAACAAGACGATTGAATGTCGCTGTATTTTGCAGTGAGAGGGCACCTGTTGTGATGGTAGCCACTCGAAATGGCCGACGATACAGGGGCATTGCAGCCCTGTTTTGCGGTCGTGGCTGGGGTTTTTCTGTCCGATAAGCTGGTGCATAAAGCCAGTTGTTTGAATCCCAGGACTACGATTCACATTGGGGGTCTCTTTGGACTTCTGGACTTCAGAATCAAGATGATGCGGACAGCAGAGATGTTTGATGATTATCTGAACCCCGCCTATGGCCACACGCAGGATAGATGAGGACACATTGGCTGGGTTCGTTGGACAGATTTGATTGGAATGACTTGCTGCTACCGCTACTTCCAGGAAATGCATGCTGATGAGTGAATCTAACTACAACTCACCCCTCCATCATAACACTCGTCATCACACGATGATGAAACCAACGGCCCGCAGTAAGCGATGGAGCTTGCTCATCATGGCGATGGCGTATGTGGGAGTCATAGCGGTCGTAGCCACCGGTCACGAGTCGCAAGATAGCAACCGCTGGGCGAATCCCAACACAACATTGGAAATGCAAGGCTACCGTGCAGGGGGGTACCCCGCATTTTCACGAGCTGACAAAGAACTCGTCATGGGGTTCACTGTCCGAGGAATCGTGGCCGAGGTCTTGGTCGAGGAGACCGAGGTTGTCGAGCCCGGGACTCCGTTGATTCGTCTCAAGGATGATCTCCAATATTGGACAACCGAAGCGCATCGCATTGCAGCAGAAGACATGACGGGTATTGATGATGCCGTCCGCGGATTTGAACTCGCAGAATACGACTTGAAATCGATGGAGGCCGCCGCCGCCCGTGATGCTGCATCGCCCCGTGAAGTCGTGCACACGCGATCAGGATTTGCCCGTGCAGAAACTGCGGTCAGAGCAGCCGAACTGAGCCATCAACAAGCGGTCGCACAATACAATAGAGAGAAAGCACGACTCGAAGAGATGACCATCAAGAGCCCAATCGATGGCGTGGTTGTACGTATTCAGGTTGACCCGGGTGAAGTAGTTGAAGATCTAACGCCGGTGGTGCAAATTGCTTCGCTAGATCCTCTTCGCATGGAAGTCGCGGTCCCGATCCAATTAGGATTGAAGCTCAAAGCAAACATGGATGCGGTGGTACGATGGCGGGATTTGAATCCGAACCAACCCGTTGATGCAAAGATAAAGTTTGTCGTGCCGGTTGCGGATGCTGCGAGCAATCAGATGATTGTTCGAGTGGAAATTGACAACCCAGAAAAGATTCCTGCAGGGCTCCACGGATATGTGAGCTTCCCGGAGGCGGAAGAAATTTGGCGACGTGAAGTAGAACGTCAACAATGATCTAATCTAGCAGTGTAGGAGAGAAACAAGGTAACAAAGATGAGGCCAATGAACAAGCGTTGTTCGGGTCGGCCGATGATTCATTAATGTCTGGAATAGAAGGGATGGTTGACGTGGCTGAACAAACAGCAGAACAGCAGGCGACTCGAGAGGTAACACTTCGCATTGACGAATCAGAAATGTCGTCGTGCTATGCAAATACGATCCGCTCGTACAGCACCACGGATGAGGTGATTCTCGATTTGGGTATGAATATGCCCGTGCCTGGCAAAGACGACCAGATTGTTTTCAAAGTGAAGCAGCAAGCCGTCCTCAATTGGCGAACCGCTAAACGATTGGCCTTGAGTCTCTCTGGGCTCGTTCGCCAGCATGAAGAACGCTTTGGTGAAATCGCATCGGTTCAAACTCCCGTGCAAAATCCAGAAGATTGAATGACGCATTGTTCAACCGAGCAGTCGTTGCAAACAATTTTGTGAATGCCTCAATAATATGAATATGCTGAATAGAGCACAAGCGTATTGGAGAAGCAGGGACATCGCGTAGTCTATGAAAGATCCACATCAGGCAGTATCAATTTCGGCCTCAGCGACAGATGAGGAGTCATCCTCTGACGCAACACCTGCGCGCAAAGTGTCAATCGAAAAAGGGACTGAGGATTTTCTCACGGATCTTATTCGGCAGCAATGCGAACTGGTCAAAGCGAATACCGGAATTATTTTGTTGCGGCCTATGCGTGATCAATCGCAGGCTTCCATTGTAAAGTATGTGGGTGGTACGAATACGGATATCGCTCCGCGTTTGCTCAAACGCATGACTGATATTGCAACTCGTACCGCTCGCGAAAATCGATCGCTAGTAGATACGGTGGAAGCAACCCAAGGGTTGTTGAGCCACGAACCTGATTTTCATGTGCTCGCGTCGCCCTTATGTCTAGCGGGCCGGCCCCAAGGCGCTTCGGTGTGTTTGGTGCCGTACGACCGGACGCAAGACGAATATGAGGATCAGCTTCAGCGATTGGATTTGAGTGGTGCGCTTCTGGAAGCGTATCTTTGGAAACAGCAAGCGTACAACGAAGCGCAAGCCAAAATCCAGATGCGAGAAACACTGGATCTGGTTGATAAATCTTATCGCGGCCACACTGCTGAAGAGATGGCATCAATTTTTGCCAGCGAGATCCAACGGCGTTTTGGCTGTACACGAGTGTCGATTGGCTTGGTGAAGGGCCACGATGTACGCGTGGTAGGTATTGGCGGCACGGATGATGTTGATCGCAAGAGTGAATTGGTCGAATCATTCGAAGCGGTTATGGAAGAGTGTGCCGATCAAGATACTGAAATTCGATTCCCACAACCAGAAGATGCAGAAGCGTCTGATCGCCGAGTAGTTCGAGCCCATGCCTCACTAAGTGAGCGATTCGGGCCGTCCGCGATTGCAAGTTTCCCGCTTAGGGTCGACGACGGTTTGATTGGCGTGGTCATCATGGAGCGTGATCCAGCCGACCCATTTAACGACCCCACGTTGCATTTATTGCGATTGGTCGCAGAATACGTTGGTCCCACGATCTGGACGCGCCGCTTGGCGGACCGGGGAGTGTTGGCCATTTCACGCGATCGATCGATTGAAGTCGCGCACACCATTGTAGGGCCTGAAAAAACAGGCGCAAAAGTGATTGCCATTGTTGCGTTGTTGCTACTTTTGATATCCGTAGCCGTTCCCGTTCGCGATCGCGTCGTCGGCGAGGGACGCATTGTGGCGGAGATCCGCCGGCAAGTGTCAGCGCCGTTTGATGGTCGCATTGAAAAAGTGCATGTGCAGGCAGGTGATCGCGTCGAAGCGGGGCAGTTGCTCGTCGAGTTGGAGACCATTCGACTTCAATTCCAACTTAGTCAGAAAACGAACGAGTTGGCAAAAATTGCAGCGCAGGCAGATCAAGCGCAAAGCGAAGGAAAAATCCACGAAGCAATGGTGCTCGAACAGCAGCGCCGCATGGTCCAAGAGGATGTCAACCTCCAACGCTATCGCTTGGGGCGAGCATCAATCCGTGCGCCTATTGCGGGTGTGGTGGCACAAGGAAAATTAGATAATCTGGTGGGCGAAATGGTTGGGCCGGACAAGCCTCTGCTTGAAATTGCAGACATGTCCACTATAAGCGCAATCATGTTAGTGCCAGAATCAGGCATACCGCGAATTGAAGTTGGCCAAGCGGGTGCGCTAGCGCTCACTGCTCGACCTGCGGACAAGATTGCCTTCGAGGTCATTCACGTAACGCCCGCATCCGAAGTGTATCAACAAAAAAATGTATATCGCGTCGAAGTGCAATTGGAAGAAGCTCCCGAGTGGTTACGCCCGGGTATGGAAGGTCAGGCAAAGGCTTTCGGCAACCGTTCCAATCTGTTCATGATCTTTTCACGCCCTGTGGTGGATGCAATCCGAATGCGATTCTGGTGGTTCTAATCAATAGAATAGCGCAGTATGAGTGCATCATTTGGCAGGGCTGAGCGACCGAACTTACCCCAAAGCATAGTTGGATACTGATTCATGAGTTTTTTGGCACGCACATTCAATGATATGTGGTATCGCGTGGCGGACTTTACGCCGCGATTGAGCCCACATCTTATGGTACGTCGTCAGACTTATCGTGATGAAACATGGTTCTTGCTTGGCGATCCTGCCAGCAGTAAATACTTCCGATTTAACGGATCTGCCTACCGATTTCTGGGTTTGCTGGATGGTCAAAGAACGGTGCAGGAAGCGTGGGAAGTGTGCAATGCGCAATTAGGCGATGATGCGCCAAATCAAACGGATTGCATCAACTTGCTTTCGCAACTACAACTCTTCGGCCTGCTCAAGAACGATTTACCGATTGACCCGAGCCGTCTGCGTGAGCGTATCGAAAAATTGAAAGACCAGCGCCGCAAAGAGCGTTTGGGCGGCTATGTGTTTTTCTCAATCCCACTTATCAATCCAGAACGCTTTCTGGAAAAATATGTGGCGGTTGGCCGCGCAGTGTTTAGCAAATTCGGCTTTGCAGTGATGATTGTTCTAATCATCTCAGCGTTGTATCAAGTCATTCCTCGATGGGCGGAATTGAGTTCTAGTTTCAACGGCATCATTGCGCCAGGGAATCTGTTGTATCTTTCAATTGCGATGTTGATCATGAAAGTCATTCATGAATATGCGCATGCGTTTGCTTGCAAGGCTTGTGGTGGCAGAGTAACAGAAATCGGCGTGTTCATGATGATGGTCATGCCGCTTCCTTATTGTGATGCGACGTCGAGTTGGTCGTTTACATCAAAATGGGATCGGATTCTCGTCGCCGCTGCAGGCATGATGGTCGAAATTGCGCTCGCATCCGTGGCTGCATTAATATGGGTGCGCACTGATCCGGGGCTAGTACATTCGGTTGCCTACAACGTGATGTTCATCGCTTCAGTGGTGACGGTTATTTTCAATATGAATCCGTTGCTGCGGTACGATGGTTATTACATACTTTCCGATTTGCTAGAAATTCCCAATCTCGCGCCTCGTTCACAAGATCTAATGAAGTACCTCACTCGCCGCTACGCATTTGGGTTGAAGGGCGAACCGCCACCACCACTGCAAAGTAGAATGGAAGGCGTGTGGATGGTTATGCACGCATGTTGTGCATTTCCATATCGCATGATGGTCGTTACCGGAATAGTCATGCTGGTCGCGCAGCAATACTTTATCTTTGGATTCATCATTGCGGTGTTCGGCGGGATCATGTGGCTTGTGCTCCCCGTCTTTAAGGGATTAAGCTATGTGATTTCTGCGCCGCAGATTCAAGTTGTTCGGCCACGCGCAATTGCGGTCACTTTTGGCACGCTTGCATTTGTCATTTTCATGATTGGATTTGTGCCCATGCCTCGGCGGGTTTGGGCCAACGGCGTCGTTGAACCAGCAAAAATCCAAACGCTACGAGCTGCAACAGATGGCGTCCTGGAAGTTCTTCAAGTGCGTGACGGGCAGTTTGTAACGCAAGGGCAAATCTTGGGGCGACTGAGCAATCCTTCAATGGAATCAGATTTGATTCGAGCTGATGCGCTCCTGCAAATGGAACGAACGCGGAATATTGCTGCGCTGTCATCGACGCCGGCGGCATTCCGCTTGGCAGAGCCCGAATTGGATGATGCAGAGCGACAATACAGAGTCGTGCGGAAGACCGTTGACGATCTCACCCTTCGAGCCGCATTTGATGGACAAGTTATTGGGGCGGATTTGGCCAACTCGCTCGGCGTATGGGTACAGCAAGGCCGAGGACTGTTCAATGTGGCCACGCTAGATGATCTGGTGATCCGCGCGTATGTGGATGACCTTGATTTTGCGTTGATGATCGATGGCCCTTTGTTGGATGAGCAATCCAAGAATATCAATATCGTAGATGTTGATGCGACCCTTCGCAGCAACATCATTCATGCGAAATTGGAAGGCCTTTCAAGTAATACTTTTCAAATGGAGATCTCACAGAAGTTTCCTGTCGGTTCGCGCGGCATTCGGCATGAATCGCTGGGGCATTTGGTGGAAGGCGGATCCATTGCATTGGATCCAAATTCCGGAGGTGAGAAACGCCAAACCATTAGCCCACAATGGGAAATGACCTTGCAATTCAATGATGCCGACCTGGTAAACGAGCTAGCGCGACCAACTTCGATGAACGGGGACGGAATCGATCCGGATCAATCTAAACTGTTGGCATTGCCAGGGACCCGCGCACGTATTCGAATCACGTTGACCTCCCAACCTTTGGCGGTGCAATGGTGGCGTCGAGCCCGTCAATTGTTCGCAGCGCGGTTCGGCAGCTAGTTAGTCGGAATGGATTTAGGAAACGGATCATCTTGATGGCAGTAGCCGGACGATTCAATTTCGATGAAGATCAACTCACATCCGATCCGTTCAATCTTCGGGATGCGGATGAGTTGTTGTATGGCCCAGAGCCAAACGAAAGTGTATCCGAAACCACTCGACGACTCTGGCGCCCATTAGCCTATCAGCCTCGACAACCTCTTGAATTAGAGGAAATTGACAAAGTTGGTGATCGATTTATCGGGATCATCCAACGCGTCTTTCGATCTAAACGTGCAATAAGACAGCGGGCACGAAAGGTGGTTGCGTTATCTGATTCATTTCGTGATTTGGGCGAAAAGCGGTTGGATGAAGAGATTGAGAAAGCACGTGAAGGGGCGCGACGGGGCAACCGTGATCTCGATGTACGATCGCACGCCTTTGCAGTCGTTCGTGAAACCATGCGTCGTGTCATCGGACTGTCTTTGTATGAAGAACAGGTCATGGGCGGATGGGTGATGGAGGATAACTGCATTGCCGAAATGGCCACAGGTGAAGGCAAAACGATCACCGCCTGTCTCACGGCATCGGTACAAGGGTGGATGGGCTACGGCGTTCATGTGATAACGGTCAATGATTATCTTGCCCGCCGTGATGCGGACATCAACCACAAGGTTTACAAGCGACTCGGGTTGTCGGTTGGCGTGATTCAAGACGAAAGCGAAGACGATGATCGGCGCGAAGCGTATCGTAGTGATGTAACATACACCACCGACAAGCAACTCGTCTTTGATTTTTTGCGAGATAGATTACGTTCGCCGACTCAACCGAGGGTAACATCTTTACTGCTCGAAGAATTGTCCGAAACCGGAGTATTCACTTCTGGTTCACCTTGGACGGAAACATTGGTCTTACGCGGTCTTCATGCTGCGGTAATCGATGAAGCTGATAGCGTTCTTATTGATGAAGCATCTACTCCTGCAATCATCGGCGGGCCCGGCGGTGAAGATGTGTCATCAGAATATTATGGCGAAGCGGCAAAGATCGCGCGCTTTTTGAAAGAGGACACTCATTTTACCATTGATCGTGCCCAACATCGGGTTGATCTGACGGATGATGGACGCGACCAACTTGAGGAGTTGGCGGATCGATTGCCGCCTTTCTGGTCGGGGCCGTTGCGGCGAGAAGAATTAGTGAATCAGGCGCTGACAGCATCCTATTTGTATTCGTTGGACGATGAATACATTGTGCGCGATGATGATATCCAAATTGTAGATCCGGGAACCGGGCGCGTGCTTGAAGGCCGGCAATGGCAAATGGGTTTACACCAGGCGGTCCAAGCAAAAGAGGGATTGCAGATCACCGCGCCAAATGAGACACTTGCACGTATTAGTTATCAACGTTTCTATCAGCGGTATAAGAAATTGTGCGGCATGACAGGAACTGCGTGGGAGGTGCGGCATGAGATGTGGCGAAGCTATCAGATTCCCGTAGTGCGGATACCAACTCATCGACCGCTTCGTCGCAAACAAGGGGCGGACAGGGTTTATCCCGACCGAAAAAGAAAATTCGAAGCCATCGCTGATGAGACGCAAAAGCTACATGAGGCTCGCCGACCCGTGTTGATTGGTACACGTAGTGTCGAAGCATCGGAGGGATTGAGCGAACTACTCAACGAACGAGGCGTTCCTCATCGGGTGTTGAATGCCGTACGTCATGAGGAGGAGGCGGCCACCATTTCACAAGCGGGCAAGCCGGGCGCGGTAACGGTTGCGACCAATATGGCTGGTCGCGGTACGGATATCATCTTGGACAAAGGCATTATTGAGAAGGGTGGATTAGTTGTTTTGGCCACCGAGCGCCATGATACCTATCGTATTGATCGGCAGTTGTATGGTCGATCTGGTCGGCAAGGGGATCCCGGCCGATCGCAGGCCTACGTCGCATTAGATGACGCGCTCATTCAAGTATCTGGCATTCGTTGGATCACACAATTGCTCAAGCGTTTTCCATTGCTTCGAGGAACTCCCGTGAGTCGATTGCACTGGTACATTGCACAAAATCTTGCGGACCGGCGAGGTGCTACGTCCCGTGAGATATCCGCACAAAACGATCTTTGGTTTGACCGCGCTCTGCACTTCGAAAACAAGTAGATCTCAAATGTGGCTACGGTTTACCCGGTGTGCCTTCAGCGGGTACTTGACCGCCATGGAATAAGAACATATTGCGGATACGTGCTTGTTGCATCGGGGTGAGAAGATGATGCAAATCTGCATACGCCGCGAGTTGTTCGCTCGGAGAGACATCTACTCCTAAGAGCGAGCGTGTGCCGATGTCTTGATAGATCCCTTCGATTTGAGAAACTTGGGTTGGTGTCAATTCCAAATAGTCTATGAGGGCGCGGAAATTTTCAGCGTCGATTGAAGCGCGGGCTTCAAACATCTCACCGACCAGCATGCCAAACTCTTCCATGCGAATTTCAATCACGATTTGGTTAGAAGATCTGGTATCATGGTTGTTGGTTTGGCGCGCCTGGACTTGAGCCAAACGGTACTCTGAGACCATCTGGTTGAGTTCGGTTTGTTGTTCAGATGTGAGGACTGTTGAAACCTCGTCCTGCATGGTACCTCGAACGAAATACGGATTGAAGATGTGAGCAAGCTGTGAAATTCGCCGCAGAAGAATTAACGGATGCGACTCTGCTTCACCTGAACCGAACGAAGCAAACACTTCGAGCAGTTCTGCATAATTGGTTCGCATCGCATTTGCCATGCACATGCTGCGGTCCAGCTTGATGGTGCGAAGTGCAGATTCTTGGTCGACTGTAAGTTCCAGATGTGTCAATGCGACCAATATGGGTTGTGAACCAACGCTCAATACCGAACCATCAAACCGACGTTCGACCATTGATGAATGTTCATCATTGCTGCCATTGAGTTTGGTTGATTGAATCACCGAAGGCCCAGCCAATGGATTTGTTGATTCATTTTGTTGAGCAGTGACGGTTGCGTTCAAGAGCATCGACAGTGAAAGCCCGATGACCACGCTTAACCAAGGTCGAGAAAGTGTGAAATGCAGATACTGCATGACGAATCCTCCAAGCGTATTCCTGATGTGTCGTCAATATCGTATTGCTCATAGAACGCAGCGTTGCGCTATGAGCAGCGAACACCAAGGATTGTGACAATAGAAGATCATTCGGGAAACAGGAGGAGCAGTTTCACAAACCCATAGAATAGCGCATCATACCCCTTGGCGAGCCTGCTCTTGAGCGAGTGATGTCGTTTCCATTGTTTCTCGCTGGACAATCAGGTCAGCGGGCAACTCCGCAAATGTGTGGTCGAAAATGTCAGCTGTGGTTGGATTGGCAATCCCTTCTGCTCGCTTGACAACTTCATCTACCACAGACTTAGATCGAACTTCGAGAGCATTCTGTTTGGTATCATCCCAAATGTTGTTGCTTTCAAGGTACATACGCAATCGAATAAGAGGATCACGTTTGGTCCATACTTCGAGCTCTTTCTCGTCACGATAGCGACGAGCATCATCTGCGGTCGTGTGATCGCCTAGACGGTACGTTACGCCTTCGACAAAGGTTACTTTGTTCTCTGTGCGTGCTCGCTCAATTGCGTCCTTCATGACTTTCACGACCGCGAAAATATCATTGCCATCACATTGAACGCAATGGGCTCCGTAAGCAAGCCCGCGCTGGGCAACAACTTCAGCACCAACGTTCTTTGGAGTCGGCGTTGAAATCGCCCAACCATTGTTTTGACAAAAGAATACAACGGGCAAATTTAGTGTTGTAGCGAAATTGATCGCCTCGTGGAAATCACCTTCAGAACTTGCGCCATCACCAAAGAAGGTAACCGCGACACCGTTTTCCTTCTGTACTTTGGAAGCCCAGCCGAGACCCGCAGCATGGAGCATTTGCGTACCTATGGGAATCGCAATCGGTGTAATGCGGAGTGGATCTGGAATCTGATTTCCTCGTTCATCACCCATCCAGTGCCACAAGATATATTCCATAGGCAGTCCTCGCCAGAACATGCCTGCATTTTCTCGATAACATGTTACCAACCAGTCTTGGTCCTGCATGCAATATGCAGCACCGGTGCTGGTCGCTTCTTGGCCCCAGTTCTGTGGGTACGTTCCCATGCGCCCAGAGCGTTGCAATTTGAATGCTCGATGATCAAATTCTCGGCAGACCGTGATGTGTTCATACATTCGCACCACGTCATCCATAGGAATCAAATCGTCGCCCAATGCATGATCAAATTCACCATGTTCATTGAGAATGGAGATCGATTCGATTTCGGTGCGGTAGACAGTGGAGATGGGCATCAGTTCAGATCTCTTTCTACAGTCAAATGAGCCAGCAAACTCGTGACAAATCAGCGATAGCGCGATCGGGTGATGTTAAGACCTTCGACGGCCATTTTCCTCTTTCAGCTATTCTAACTGGCCGAAGTCGCCCTAATGAGGTTGAATCGAAGGTGCGGCGGGCTCATGGGCAGCATCAATGCGTGCTTTCGAGATCGCTACTGCGGCTTCGTAGGTGGTGGTTTTGCGGCCGTGGGCACGGTTGAGAATATCCAACGTGGTATCTTCGATCTGAGCAATTTTCGATTGTACTTCGCCGTCTTCCCAGTTGTACCATGCTCCACCGAGTTGAATGACTCCGCCTGCATTGACAATAAAATCAGGTGCATAGGTAATGCCTCGCGTGGCTAGATGTGCAGCATCACGCTCGGGTACATCTAATGGATTGTTGGCGGCTCCGCACACGATTTGACAATTTAACATATTGATCGTGTCAGCATGCAAGACACCACCTAGAGCGCACGGAGCGAAAATGTTGCACTCGCCGGCAAAGAGCGTCTTGTCATCTACAATTGCAATCTCCAGTTCATCCCGTGCCTGTTCAATTGCAATTAGATTAATGTCGAACCCACGGACAATAGCGCCTTCGTTCTTCAACATGCGAGCTATGTTCATGCCGACGCTGCCTAGGCCCATGATGTGGATGATTACACCATCGAATGCGCCCGAACCCCCAACGTGCTTGAGAGATGCTCGCATTCCGTTGACCACACCTTTTGCGGTCCAGATGCCAGGGTCGCCGCCCTTTGCTAATCGAACACCGCCGGTTACAAATTCGGTGCGTTCGGCCATGAGATCACAAAATTCTTCGTTCACGCCGACATCTTCTGCTGCAATGTAGTCACCGCCACAGGCGCGGATGGCTTCACCCATAGCCAATGCTTGGGCTTCCGTATAGGGTTGGCCAGGCTCATCGAGCATGATGACCGACTTGCCTCCGCCCAAAGGAAGGTCAGCCCCGGCATTCTTGTATGTCATTCCTTGTGAGAGACGCAATACATCTCTCAATGCGGCGGCTTCGTTTTCATAGTACCATCGACGAACACCACCAAGAGATGGGCCGAGCACGGTATTGTGAATCGCGATAATGGCTCGCAATCCCGCTTCTTTGTTATTGATGAAGATGACACGTTCGTGCCCTCGTTCGAGCATTTTTTCGATCACCATCGTGATTGCTCCATTGTCTTTTATGAGCAACGCACCAGCCGACATATTGGGCGGTGGCTCAGGTTCGTTGCCTTCTAAGTAGCGCGACCTCTTGGTGTTGCACAAGAGGTCGAGCATTGTTCAAGGTTGGGATGAGTCGAAAGAGTCCGACTGCATTCAATGACTTCAGGTTGCACTACCTGCTTTTTCTGGGGTTGACGATTCCGCCGCCCATTTGTTTTTCCATTCATCGTAGAGTGAACCGCTACCGAACTGCAGAATATCTTCATTCATTAATTCGTGTCCCGTGCCCTTTGCATTGGGAGAACTCTCTGGAATGTAAAATTCCTTGTTGTCCCAAGTGCTGGCCTGTTTACGAACTGCTGCTGCAGCGACACGCATTTCGTCATCCACATTCTCACGGAGTTCGTTGAACCATCCTCTGATCTGCATCTCTGCCCGCTTGACAAAGAAACGCGCCATCGATTTTTGATATTCCAAATCATCGCCGTTGATGCCTGATCGAATGGCCAGGTCTAGTCGGCTCATCGTACAGGTGATTGCGTGAATGAAGATAACGCAGAGAGACAGTCGCCGCTGAGTCATTTGATGCGTGATAATTGCTTCTTCTTCTTCTTTGAATCGAACCTTAACCTGATGGCTAAATTCGCGGATCAAATTCTCGAGAATCGTCTGCATTTCAATCAGCTCAGGACTCAAACGTGTCACTGCAGGAGCTGCATTGCGGAGCCCAAGGAATAGCTCGGCGCCTAAACGCATGCCGGTGCCCCATAGCTTCGGATTCGTGGCTGCATCTTCCTTCACATGGATCATGTGTTCACCAAGCTGCTTGGAACCGTAAGCAAAGACGAATGAGTGCATGACTTCGTTTGCACCTTCGACAATCGTTTGCAGTCTACTGTCGCGCCATACGCGTTCTAGTTCATTCTCGGTGATGTTTCCTTCACCACCCATGATCTGGAATGCGCGGTCACACACTTGATAACCATATTCGGAACAGAAAATCTTGCACGCGGCTGTCTCGAGCATGATGTCTTCATCATGTCGATCGAGGAATCCCGTGGTCATGTACAGCATGGCTTCCATGGCGTACATGTAGGAACCCATCTCTGCGAGACTGTCCTGCACAAGATCAAACTCGCCAAGTGCACGGCCAAATTGGAATCGCGTTTCCGCCCATTTCGATGCTTGTCGGAATGCGGTACGAGCACCGCCAACCATACCTGCTGAGAGCGTGCATCGGCCGAAGTTCAAACACGTCAACGCAACGGTTAATCCCTTGCCTTCTTTGAAGACAACGTTCTCACGTGGAACTTTGACATTGGTGAATTGAATTCTCGCTTGCCATGTACCACGGATGCAGCACTTGCTGCGGTTGCGACTGAAAATGTCAACGCCTTCCGCATCGGGTTCGACGATGATTGCGCTAACGCGATCACGTTCTTTGCCCGTCTTGGGGTCGCGAATCTTTTGGCGGGCCATGACGGTCAACAGACCAGACATTGCGCCTGACGTAGACCATTTCTTTTCGCCGTTCAGGATGAAGTGTTTGCCATCCTCGGTAAGCACTGCGGTAGTGGTTTGTCCACCGGCATCGCAGCCAACATCTGGTTCGGAAAGGCAGAACGCGCTTAGCATGTTGTTTGCAAGCGACGGCAGGTATTTCTTCTTCTGCTCATCGGAGCCGTATAACGCTAAGGCCTTGCAACCGATAGACAAATGTGCAGAAACAAGAACAGCAGTCGAGCCACAGTGCCGACCGATGTGCTCCAACGCCATATTGTAACTGGTGATTCCAAAGCCACCGCCACCGTGCTCGGTTGGGATGGTCATCCCCAACACACCAATTTCGAATAGTCGCTTAACCGCCCACTCAGGAATTTCTTCTTTTTGGTCGATCGCAATAGTGGGATGTTCGTTGGCGAGGTAGTCGTCCAGCTTGGCCAGCAACTGATCACATCTCGCGATCTCCTCAGGAGATCGTTGGGGATAGGGGAAGAGCAGATCTTCACGGATATTTCCCCAGAACGTATTTTTCATAACGCCCATTGTCTCGGGATCCGGACCGAGCATCTCCTCAGCATCTTTGATTTGCTTGCGGTCGGCTTCGGAAATGTTCTTCAGTTTGTCGGCAGTGCTTACAGCCATTGCAGTCGATCCTTCCTGGATTCGTGTTCACCTCGCCAAGCATTAACTTCAACATAATACTTGTCGCGACGGCGGGGAGATCTGAGTGTCGCAAGGCATGAAATTGATCGGCTTCAACTCTCTGATCCAATTCAATTTCATGTTATCAAATACCAAACGCACTATCATCTATGTGATTGAAATTGCCGTGAACAGTAGGTTGCACGGCGAATGCAACGGTTTGGATTCCTATCAACGATTCGGTCAATCGGAACTGAGAAACAACAAGGCAGAATCACGTGGCGTTTGTTTGAAGTATCTTTGCGCGAAAACACCCGCCAACCCAGCGGGGTATAACCACTAGATTAACTGATAGAACGGAAATTGCAATGAGGTGTTTTGCCCATTCCGTGGCTACGTGGCGCTGCAGGTCAGGCATTACCCCTACCTTGAAACCATGCATTCAGGGATGTACCCCATAACGCGGTGAAGAATTCCTAAGAAGTCAACTAGGATCGTCGCTCAAAAAATGCCGTGAGCATAATCTGGGCTTCCTCTGTTTGGACGATGTCTGCAGAAATTTGAGCGGCCTTGTCAAGTACATCGTCGTCCAAGGACCCATCAAGTTCATTGAGCCATGCCTTGGTTGTCGTAATTGCATCGCGACCACCTTTACAAAGCGATCGAGCCAGTCGCATGGTTTCATCACGCAGATCATTGAGATCGACCAATTGCGACACCAAGCCAATTCCGAGGCCAGCTGACCCTAGGATCGTTCCACCTGCCAGCAAGAGCTGCCTTGCTTGCCCAGCCCCGATTTTGCGGACTAACCAAGGAGCGACGACCGCAGGACACACGCCCAGATCCACTTCGGGATATCCGATTTTTGCAGAACTGTGTGTTATCGCAAAGTCACAGACGGTCATTAATCCGCATCCGCCGCCGATCGCTGCTCCTTGTACACTGGCAATGACAGGCTGGGGGGCACGGCGAATCTCACGGGTCAACATACTCAAGGTGTGTAGCAAATCACCCATCTTGGCGGGATTGGCTTGAACCGCACGCAGGTCCATTCCCGCACAAAATGCTTTCCCTTCACCGGCAAGGATGATCACTCGAATTTCGCCGTCGGCTGCGGCTTTGGCAATCGCCTCTCGCAACTGTTGCACGAGGTCTTCAGAGAGTGCGTTGCGTGCCTCAGGCCGATTCATGCGAATCTCACAGATAGCTCGACCATCGTGATAGGCAGTGTTTACGAGAGATGTTGATTCAGGCATGTAGTGGCCCAATCCATGGCTAGAAGGAAGTGTATGTTCGTTGACTTCCGTCATAATAGACTTCGATTGGCCTGCCTACGCTATAGGGAGATTCCCAGAATTGTCTAATGCAAGAATGAAGCAAGGAAATTAGCAATGCATCAATCAGACGAAATTGACTACCAAATTATTGGCGACGATTTGCAGGCGGTTGTGATCACTTTGGATCCGAATGAAGCATGCGTTGCTGAAGCTGGAGCCATGATGTATATGGAAGATGGCATCGAAATGGCTACCCAGATGTCGATGACCAACAACGACGGGGGGATCTTCGGCACGATCTTCAAAGCGGGTAAACGACTCATTTCGGGGGAGAGTTTCTTTATCACCATGTTCGCGAACAGCTCAAGCCAACGTCGCGACGTTGCTTTTGCATCCGCCTATCCGGGGCATGTGATCCCCGTCGATTTGGCTGCCCAAGGCGGAGAGATTATCGCACAGAAGGATGCATTCTTATGTGCCGCGCGGGGAACAGATGTTGATATTGCATTCAACAAACGCCTCGGTGCAGGGTTCTTTGGCGGAGAAGGGTTCATACTTCAGCGAATCACGGGGAGCGGCTTTGCCTTCTTACACGCAGGCGGTTCGATTGTCCGACGGGAATTGCAATCAGGGGAGACACTCCGCGTGGATACCGGCTGCCTCGTCGCATTTGATCCAACCGTTCAATACGACATTGAAATGGTCAAGGGGATCAAGACTGCACTCTTTGGCGGCGAAGGTCTGTTCTTCGCTACATTGCGCGGACCTGGCACCGTGTGGCTGCAAACTCTGCCCTTTAGTCGTTTGGCGGACCGGATTATCGCTTCTGCCCCAAGCAAGGGCGGCAAGAGAGTTGGGGAAGGCTCAGTGCTGGGTGGCGTATGGAATTTGATGGATGGATCATAATGTCGCGAGAGTGGGTTTAGACATTCTTAAACAATGATCAGAACGGCGGAGCACATTTGAACGTGCGCCGTTGACCATCATCCGGATCCCAAAATACGAGTGTTGCAGCGTGCAGTAATAGCTGCGTCGATTTGGTCAAATCACCGTACAGCGAGTCGCCGAGAATTGGGCAGCCAAGCCCTCCTGTTTCGCGGGGCGTGGCGGAATGTACGCGCAGCTGATGTGATCGTCCCGTGACGGGGCGAAATTCGACGCGGGTGATGTTGTGTTCCATATCACGATTTAAAACACGGTAAAGGGTTTGAGCGGTCTTGCCGTTTTCATAACACACCATTTGCAGAGGGCGATTTGGCCAATCGACAATCAGCGGGAGATCGATCGTGCCTTCATCCTCATCAACGAGACCGTCAAGCAAGGCAATATAAGTCTTGCCAATCTTGCGTTGCATAAATTGCCGAGACAAAGCGCGGTGCGTTTTCTTGGTGAGCGCAAAAACCATGAGTCCAGTCGTCTCCATATCGAGGCGATGCACATTAATCGGTCCGTCCGCTTCAGGAAAAAGTTCACCGACTCGGGTGGTCACACTATCACGTTTGTGCTCGCCTCGGCCGGGCACGGAGAGCATACCCGATGTTTTGTCGACGATGATAAACGTGTGATCAACATGCAGTATGCTGAGGCGCACCGGCCAATCTGCTGTAAGGCATTGCGGTGTGGGCAAGTTGTAGAGCAATGGAGATGGGTCGGGCATGTGCAATCAGTTTCGTGCTACGTGTACAGTGGCCTCGATGTTAGCCACCTGTTGATACTCACTCACTTGCATGATAATTGAATCCGTGAGCGATCCTGCATTAAAGGCAATTCGATCATTGTCGAATATGGATTGGTCGACATACATGGGTACCCCCGGCAAAACGGGATCACCAAACGGCGGTACGCTGCCGGGCACCAAACCTGTCGTGGCCATCAACTCTTCAGGCGTTGCAAATCGTGATCGCTGAGAGTGCAAAATTTTGCGAGTTGCTACCGAATCCAAACGAAGTGCCGCACTAAGCACAAAGAGCGCATAGGTCGCGTTTACTCCACTTCCTCCTCTGAGCAGCAGAGACTTTCCACCGATCTTAATACTCTCACCCCGCACATGAGCAGCTTCTGCAGAAGTGTGCGTGGGCTCGTGGTGAATGTGCCGGTATTCACATCCGGCTTCATCCAGCATTTTGAGAATTATTTCGAGGACGGTCATACGTTAATTCGTGGTCTTATTGGATTTCAGCCGGGATCGCATCAGAGGTTGAGTTCGTATCCTACAATGGCCAAACCACATGCGAATTCTACATCTTTCAACGCGGCTTATCTTAGGCGGATCACAAGAGAACACCATCCTCTCGTGTGAAGGCCAACTCACTGCGGGACATGATGTGCATCTCGCGTTTGGACCTATCTTCGGTCCGGAAGGTTCGATGTTAGAACGTGCGGAGGCCTTTCGCCCGAATATCGATAGCGAACGCTCTATCGAGACCCACGAAATTCCCAACTTGGTGCGTGAACTATCTCCTCGCAAAGATTGGCGTGCGTATCTCGAATGTCGAAACCTCATTCGACGACTGAAGCCGGACATCGTTCACACGCATTCATCCAAAGCAGGGATCGTTGGGCGAGCAGCAGCATGGGCTGAAGGCGGTCGAGCGGGCCAGATCGGTGTGGTTCACACGATACATGGCTTGCCGTTCCATCCCTATGAAAAGCGTTGGCGAAACGGCATCTACATTCGCTCCGAACGATGGGCCGCGAATCGTTGCCATGGTATTGTAACAGTTTGCAATGCCATGCGCGATCAAGCATTGGACGAGCAAATCGGTAGCCCTCAACAATACACCACTGTCTACAGTGGCATGGAAGTTGAGCAATTCGTTAACCCTGAACGTAGCCGTGAATCTATGCGGACGGAACTGGGTCTTGAAGATCGTGATTTTGTTGTCGGGACGATTGCACGATTGGCCGAGCTCAAGGGTCACGATGATCTCATTGATGCGTTGGCAGACAGGCTAAAAGAAAAACCGCACTGGAAATTGCTCTGGGTAGGGGATGGTTGGTGGGCGGATCGGCTTGCTCAACGATTGGTGGATCACGGGATCGAGGGCCAAGTGATCAGACCCGGGCTTGTTGATTCGGATGAAGTATCGAATTATGTAGCAGCGATGGATGTCTTGGTACATCCAAGTTATCGCGAAGGACTGCCTCGGACAGTCCCGCAAGCGCTCTTGGGGAGCGTGCCTGTTGTGGTGTACGATGTTGATGGTGCACCGGAAGTATGTATCCCTAATCAAACAGGCATTCTCGTCAAGCCGGGGGATATCGAAGGATTAAGGGATGCGGTTGATTGGATGTTCGAGCACCCGGATGAGCGACAGCGATTTGGCAAAGCGGGTTATCAGCTTTGTGTCGATCAGTTTGATACACAGAAGATGGTCGATGATTTGGAAGTGGTTTACCAGCGATGTTTGGACGGTATTCGTTCCTGACTGGTCGTGTGTGGACTCCCAAGAAAAAAGACAAACGCCTCGACACAGAAGTGTCGAGGCGTTTGAGTTTTTGCAATTACATTCCATTGAAATACACAGGTGTATCTCAATATTGATTGCTGCGATCAATTAGCCAACGACTTCTTCAGCAATGTTGGAGACGCACTCGCTTGGGCACGTGTTGCGTTCCGCAGATTGGAAGAGGACAGTTTGGCCACCAGCATCGTTACGAACCTTGCGGGTCACAACCATGATTCCGTCATCGTTGAAGAGATCAGAACCGATGACGAGGAACTTACGGCCTTGAAGGTGAATATCGAAACCGAAAGTGACACACCAGCCCTGGAGCTCGTTGATCACAGAAGGTGCACCGCCGGTGCCCCATACGGTGACGCCACGCTCGCCGGGAGTTCCGCCTTCGGTGGTGAAGGTTGCAACTTCGCCTGCGACGAGGTTGTCAACACCCAAGGTCAAGCAATCGACATCGACTGAACCGAGGATTTCTACGCTGTCGAGGTACCAGCCTGCTTTGTTGACTACGGTCGTCGCGTGCAGGACGAATGACACTTCAACTTCGCTCATGCCGCCATAAGCTGAAAGATCAGCAGACATGTCTTCCCAAGGGCCAGCATCAGTGATGATGCGCTCGTACACCAAGTCACCATTGACGAGAATGTTTGCGGTATCGAACGTATAGAAGACCTCCAGCCATTGGCTCCAGTTGAGAGTGACATTGTCATACCCACTGAAATCGAATGTCTGGGTCAGGAAGTTATCGCCGCCTGAGCCGGTGTAGTCATCACACAGGTTGGTCGCCCACACGTTGGTGCCGGTGGGGGAATTGTCAGGTGCAATACCTTCAAGTCCTGCAAAGCAACCAATGTCGTACGCGCCATGCTCCCAGTCGCCGACCGGGTCCCAGTCAGCTGTAGCAACCCAGCCGCCATCATCAGATGCAAAATCTGAGAAGTAGAGTGTGTCGTCAGCCATGACGGACCCTGCACAGGCCAAGGCAGCAATCGCAGTACAAGTAGCAAATTTTCTCATTTCCGTGTCCTCCAAAAAGGGGTTCGCGCATACAAGCGCTCATAGATAAAATACGCCTCTCTCAGGCATGAAATTCATAACAATATGAATTTCGTTCGTTGTAATCGTCTTATTCAACTTTTGTGAACGTGCAATCAGCCGTGCGCAATGAGTGTTCAATGCAGATCTGCATCTAAAAAAATAACTGCCAACGGCGGACTCTGGACAACTCACCCTCCAAGTCAGTTATCGCCAGTCAGTATAGCTGATCAATGTTTATCGCGAAAGTAAAATATCAAAAGTTCTGAGATAATCCTCTATACTTAGCAATTCCCGCATCAACGTCATTCTCTATCAGCTGTTACTACTACAGGATTACTGCACAATCTTACAAACATCTGGTAACATGGGGAGAGTAGGTAGGAGGCGCAAAAAAGCCCCCGTCTCTAATCAAGAAACGGAGGCAATTTCAAACAACAAAATGCTGCAAAAGCATATTGAATATAGGGAGTTTACCCAACCACTTTGCCACGTACTTCAGACATGCATTCGTCTGGGCACGTACCGCTTTGGGCGGACTGGAACATGACTCGTGTTCCAGTTGTACCATTCGGTACGCCGACTTGGAATCGAATGGCGCCTGATCCGTCAAAGGTTCGATTCAAGCCGCCAACGATTCGGTTCATTGAAACACCTTTGAAACCAAAGGTCGCGCAGTAGCCGCCATTGCCATTCACCATAGTTTCACCGGGGATGAATCCGTAAACGGTCGCTGCCTTGGCGCCAGGTGTTCCTTCAGTGATCCTGAACGTTGCTTGTTCACCAGCAACGAGGTTATCAATCTGCAAGTCCAAACAGGGGCGAATCGGATCACCAGCAATGACAATGTCGTCGACATACCAGCCTGCACGTTCGACCACCGTGGTGGCGTATAAATCAAAGCTGATATCGACCGAAGACATGCCATCGAATGCGGACAGGTCGACCGAGACCACTTCCCAGGCCGCCGGGGGATCGCTCGTGAGCCGTTCGTAAACTACAGAGTTGTTGACCACTACGGTGGCGAGGTCAAAGGCATAGAAGACTTCAACCCAGTTCGCAAATTCTAGTGTGACGTTAGAGTGTCCGCTAAAGTCGAATCGCTGAGTAAGGGAGCTCGTGCCACCTGCGTTGGTGTAATCGCCGTGCAGCACGGTGCCCCAGAGGCTTGAGCCTGAATTGGCGGCAGGTGGAGGGTTATAACCGCCGGTGTAGTCAGAGAAATTGTATTCGCCGTGTGCCCAGTCGCCGACCGGGTCCCAGTCTGCGGTTGCAGTCCAGCCGCCATCATCAGATTCAAAATCAGTGCTGTAGATTTCTTCTGCGTATGCACCACCTGCAAGAGCCATTGCCGCCACGCTGGCTAAGAATTTCGTCTTCATTTGAGTTACTCCTCCTCAGAGCATGAAAGAGAGAAATGAATGATCCCCTCGAAACGGAAGTTTGAAAGCAGACCACATGTCAGCCCTCAGGTATTAAGCCTTGGGAATCTAAGAATTATTTTGCCTGAAACTCCCCGATCTGCGAATCTTGAGGACTCGATAGAAGGGGCAATATCGGAATGCTGTTTGTCCGACCCGCATTGTACTGATGGACGCAGCTTTGGAAACCCTGCTTTTGTTACATCCCCGTCATTATTTAGGTGACAGTTGCAGTTTTTCGGAGCAGAGAGATTCACATGTTAAGATACAGAACCCAAATGTCCCTGACGGTGCCAAACACCGTTGCAATTACACCTCTTCTCATTTATAGTAGAACTGCGGCGTATTGTGCAACCAGCCGAGCTCTCTTGTAACTCCACGCTGCGCTTTCAATACAATTGGCAAGTACACGATTAAGAAGAACACGATTAATAAATAGATGCATTAACGAGCAAAGGAATTGAAAATGGCAGCAAAACTCCCAAAGAACAAAATCCTTCATTCGACTCTTTTTACGAAGATTTTCACTATTGGATGCGGCATATGCACATTGTTTGGTGCACCCGCAATAGCCCAGCTTGCTATTGATGAGCCGGGCCACGTGCAGGGTGAAGTCGTCGTTCAATTCGGCGAGGTACCGACTGATGATCTAAAAGGGCAATTGAGGGGAGAGTTTCCCGCCATCATGGGCTGGCGAACAGTACGCCATGCCCCACACTATCTAAATGATGCAAATTCACCACACCCACTCGCGTTCTACCAGATTGCGCTTGTCGACAAGAGTCTCGATGAAGTAGAGTTGGCCAAGACCATGGCGGGGAGTGCAATTCTCCAAAGCGCTGAGCCGAACCTGTATGTGACGTTAGCATTTGTACCCAATGACCCACGATATGGCGAGCAATATGGGCCGCAAATCACTGGCACCGAACAGGCATGGGACATCGAAAAAGGTGACTCCAATGTAATCGTGGCGATTGCTGACACCGGCATTTATTTCAATCAAGAAGATCTCAAAGATGGCATTTGGCAAAATGTCGATGATCCGGTAAACGGCCTTGATGATGACAACAACGGGTTTATTGACGATTGGCGCGGTTGGGATTTCTACTACCATGATAATGACCCGTCTGATGGAAACAGTCATGGCACACATGTGGCTGGGACCGCTGCTGCCCGGACGGATAACGGCAAAGGTGTGGCTGGAATGGCGCAAGTGCAGATCATGCCCCTCCAGATATGGAATGAATCAGGTAGCAGTGATGGCACATTTGTGGGCTATGCAGAGGCAGTAAGTTACGCAACTGACAATGGTGCGCATGTGGTGAACGTCAGCGGTGGTCGGAGTGGGGGAGCGCAAATTCTCGCGGATGCGGTCAAGTATGCGTGGGACAATGGGACTTCGGTCGTCGCCGCCGCCCACAATCATGGGAGTAGTACCAAGATCTATCCTGCGGCCTATCCAGAAGTCATTGCCATTGCTGCCACCGATGAAAACGATGTTCGCCCAAGTTGGTCAAATTTCGGCACCTGGATCGATGTCGCAGCACCCGGCGTTAATGTCATCTCGTGCGGGATGAGTACTTCTTCGTATACCTATAAGAGTGGCACAAGTATGGCTTCGCCTCATACCGCGGGACTGGTTGCACTCATGTACTCCGTGGATCAAAGCATTTCACCCCAGGAAGTACGTGATCTCTTGCGCAACAACGCGAAAGATCTGGGCGATCCTGGTTTTGATATCTACTACGGCTGGGGGAGGATCGATGCCGCAGCAACCATTCAAGCCATGTCCGCACCCACCTGTTTGGACCTAACTGTCGATCAACTGATAGCCGGCCAAGAATCCAACTGGACCGTGTTTAGCGATTCAGAAGGTGAGAAAGTCGCATTGGTATACGGCTTTAATGACACCCCCCAAGTCATCGTCAATCAATTTGGCTTCTGCGCGACATTTGGGTTCAATGGAATCACGCCGAACCGTCAAGTCGGTCCTGCTCGACAAATCTTTGCGGGGCAAGCGACGTTTACAAAGACCATCCCTGCGAATTTGGCTGGACTCGAAATCAAATTCCAAGCAGCCCAGAAAGACACCTGTCCGGACGAATGTGTTTCGAATGTCTTGGATGAAGTGATTCAGTAATCGCCAGTTGATGAGTGAGTCAATGTAATCAAGAGATGCGAGGCCCCAGACATTGAGGGGCCTCGCTTTAATTCACAGATTGGGAATCACGTCATGGCTGACTACTTATACCAATTGACCGTAACGAGGCCAGATATGCTCACTCAAGGTCCAACTGATGAAGAGAGCAGGATTGTGAGTGATCACTTTGCGTACTTAACCCAGCTTCGCGATATTGGGGTGCTCATCTTGGCGGGCCGCACCCAAACCACAGGCATCGATACGTTTGGGATTGTGATATTCCGAGCGGATGATGATGAGGCGGCGAAGGCAGTCATGCAGCACGATCCTGCTGTGAGCAATGATGTCATGGGTGCTCAAATCTTCCCATTTTCAGTCGCTCTCTCATCCCTTTAAGCGCGGTTGGCTGCGTTCAAACATGGCTGCCCTCAACAATTTTGCGATTTTTCTCCTACAATTTGTCGTAATGTGAAACTTATCCTCCCACAAACCGTAGGAGATAGTAACATAGATTGTGTGCATGACGCCAATCTCTACGCCTTCGAGGTCCAAACGTGAATCAGCCCATGAAATCAATAAGTGATACAGAACTAGATGTGCTCAAAGCCCTATGGGAATTGGAACGAGCCACCATTCGTGAGTTGCAAGATCACTTTCTGAAGGACGGTCGATCATGGGCCTACACCACTGTGCAGACTTTGGTCATGCGTTTAGAAGAAAAAGGCTATGCCGTCTGCGATAAATCCGAACGTGCCCACATGTTTCAGGCGGCCATTTCTCGTGGTGCACACGTTGAAGCCCAAGTGGATGATTTGGTTGAGCGCGTGTGCGATGGCAAAGCCTCGCCGCTCGTCTTATCACTCGTCGAACGAACAAAGTTCAGCAAAGGTGATATCAGACGTTTTCGTCAATTGTTGGATGAATTGGATCCAGAGCCTGGCAACGAATAAGTAAACTGAACTTTGAAGCACGCCAACTTGGCCTGGTTCCCCGCGAAAGTTCCTTCCCCCAAGCCTATGCCCAATCCCAGCCGGGATTGGAGCCACGACACGATGACCGTATTGGGATTTGTATCCCATACAAAGTGCGGTTGGTTTTACCGCAATATTGGCCGTGAATCACGAGGATGATGACCATGTTAACTTGGACACTTGAAAACACGGTGATAGCAGGCCTGTTGGCTTTGGTCGCATTTGGGATTTGCGCAAAGTTCCGCAACCGTCCTGCGCTGTGTCATTTGATCTGGACAATTGTCTTGGTCCGACTTGTTGTTCCCACAATTTCAATAGAAATGTGGCCACCTAAACAATTTCGTGAAACTATTGAGTCCAAATTCAGTACAGTACTAACAACAGCACAGCACACTATAGATCCTCGTGCGCTGGGGCGACAAGAGCCTGATTCTGACCACAGTCTCCGTCAAGGCTCCTCGGCGTCAATCCAATCCGAACCCGATGGTTTGGCGTCGAGTCGCCCCGCTTTTTTAGCACCTCCTTCTCATAATCAAGATCCCGTTCGCAATGATGCGGTTGCTTCAGATTCACTGAAGCAACCTAGCCATGCGCAGTTATCTGGGCCTGATCACTCTCAGCAGAGCAACTTGTTACCACGACAAACTTCATTCCCGATGTTGCGGCGGGCAGAAAAACCCAGCGAATCTCCAAGTTCGAAATCACAACAGTGGAGCACTGGGGATTCAATCTCCGAGACTAAGGCGAACAAGAAGGCTCTGTCTGACGCATCCTCATCAAACACCAACAACGCAGATCAGTATGATAAGGATCGCTCGAGTGACTTGAGTGAATCTAAACCATATGAAGATGAAGAGCTCGATGCGCTGGCGGCCCAAGCGAGCCTTGATCTCCCAAGAACCCAGGTGATTTCATCTTCCAATGCTCTTTGGAATTGGGATAGAGCAACCATTTTGAGATTCACCTCAATCGCATGTATGGGATTGTGGTTAGCCGGCACACTGTTTTTTCTCATGCGGCATTTTGTCCGAATTGTTCGCTTCCAACGAGCAATATGGGTGTGCCCGAATGCCGGTGCGGAATTGAATCAAACAGTAGCAAACGTGGCGGATGCAATGGGCATCACCACGCCTCAAGTACGAATGATGCCCGGATTGACTTCACCTGTGATCTGGCATCTGGGGCGAACACGTTATCTCTTGTGGCCAACCAACTTGCCCTGTGAGGACACCGCGAATTCGAGACAGTGCAAGGGTATTGTCGCTCACGAAATCGCGCACCTATGTCGCCGGGATCACATTCTTGCTTGGTTTGAGATTTTTGTGACCAGCGCGCTTTGGTGGAATCCCCTTGCGTGGTTCGCCATTTCACGAATTCGACATTACGCCGATCTGGCGTGCGATGCCCGAGTCGTCAGCGTTTTTCCCGCAGAACGACACGCATATGCAAAATCACTTATTGATGTTGCGGAAACTATGAGTACGCAACCTAATAGACATGGTGGCTTTCCAGGCCGTACGCCTACGCCGGCACTGGCGCTCGGGCTGGGAGAAACCGCACGTGATTCCTTTGAAAGGAGAATCATCATGATTGCACGTGAAAAA
>PJEL010000609.1_pt1 | contig 41724 bp, 29 predicted proteins | sample 1853271 | NCBI WGS metagenome assembly PJEL01 (sample SAMN08108733, study PRJNA415343) | Invertebrate metagenome, whole genome shotgun sequencing project. | host: Globobulimina | place: Sweden: Gullmar Fjord | collected 2015-08
CGGGCTTTGCGGCCTCGGGGGCGGGCTTTGCGGCCTCGGGGGCGGGCTTTGCGGCCTCGGGAGCTGCCGGCTTCTCGGCGGCGGGTTTGGGCTTGGGCTTCTTCGCCTTCTTCACCTTCTTGGGCTGGCCCTTCTTGGGATCCTGCATCTCCATGAGCTTGGTGCCGCTGCCCCAGGCGAGCGGTTTCTGCTCGTTGGCGTACAGCTTGTCGTAGGTGAGGACGAGACCCTCGCGGGTGTAGCTCGGCACCTCTTGCACCCGCAGCATGATGATGGAGTCGGTCGGACAGACCTGCACACACAGCTCGCAGAACAAACAGGCCTGCAGGTTGAGGGTGAAGTCATCGCTGTAAGCTCGTTTCTTGCCGGTTACTTCGGAGACCCGCTTCACGCCTGCAGCGACCTCGATGACCTCGGAGGGGCAGATCTTCTGGCAGAGCTGGCAGCCAATGCAGGCCTGCTCACCGTGCTCGTTGTGGACCAGGGCGAAGCTCGCTCGATAGCGTTCGGCGCGGGTCTCGGTCGGCCGCAGACCCTCGGTCACCACCGGTCGAAGGAAGTTCGTGAGCGTCTGGTTCAGCGCTCGTAGTGTTCCGGAGAGGTATTTCATGAGAGACCCTCCGCCCAGACCTGCAGCGCGGTCAACATCACGAGCACGAGGCTGGTGGGCACGAACAGCACCCAGCAGAGCTCCATCAGCTGGTCGGCCCGGAACCGGAACCAGGACCAACGAATCCAGTAGATGAACACAAAGAGCGACCCGGCCTTGAGCGTGAACCACACCGGTCCGAGGATCAGCGGGAACGGCAGGAAGGGCATGTGGGCCCCGCCCAGAAAGAGCGTCGTGGCGAGCGCGGCCGCGATTGCGGTGTGCACGTACTCAGCCAGCAGGAACAGCCCGCCTTTGAGGCCCGTGTACTCGACGATCACGCCGCCGATCAGCTCGGACTCGGCCTCGGGGATGTCGAAGGGGATGCGGTTGGCTTCGGCCAGGGACGCCAGGAAGAACAGCGCAAAGGCGAGGACGCCGATGACGGGCAGCCGCACGATCAGCCAACCATGCTCGGCTTGCCAGGCGACGATTCCCGACAGCGACATCTCGCCGGTCGCGACGACGGGCACCAGTGCAACCATCACCAGCGGGATCTCGTAGGAAACCCCCTGGGCCACGGCCCGCATCGCGGCGAGCAAGGTGTATTTGTTGTTGGACGACCAGCCCGCCATCCAGGTCGGGAAGACCATCAGCCCGGCCAGGGCCAACACCCAGAGGATGCCGATGTCCAGGTCGGCGACGACCAGCCAGCTCTGCCAGTGGCCATCGTCATCCCAGTAGCCGGTGAAGGGGATGACGGCGGAGGACGCGAGCACCAGGAAGACTGGAAGGACAGGCGCCAGGTTGAAGAGGGCTTTGTCGGCCTCGCGGGGCACGATGTCCTCTTTCTGCATCATCTTGACGCCGTCGGCGATGACCTGGAACAGCCCCACGGGACCGACCCAGCGCGGGCCGATCCGGTTCTGCATGCGCCCTGAGAACCGGCGTTCGAACCAGGTCGCCATCGCGCCGATGCCCATGAGAACGCCGATCAGAGGCAAGCCATACAGCAGCCCGCCCATCCACGGGTTTGCGAGCAACTCGGTCATCGGTCCACCTCGCCCATGATCGGATCGAGGGAGCCAAGAATGGCCACCACATCGCTAACGGTGTGCCCGAGCAGCACGTAGGGCAGTACTGCCATCGCGTGCAAGCACGGAGGGCGTATCTTTAAACGGTAGGGGCAAGCTGACTTCTGGTCGCCACCACCGATGATGTAGGTGCCCAGCTCGCCGCGCGGAGTCTCGATGGCGTGGTAGTGGCACCCGGACTTGACCTTGATGGCCGTCACGGACTTCACACCCTTCTTGGAGCTGAGGGGCCCCTCGGGGATCTTGTCGATGAGCTCGTCGATGATTCGCATCGACTCGTAGAGCTCGGCGATCCGCACATTGTACCTGGCGAAACAATCACCGGTCTGGGCGACAGCGACGTTTACGTCGATCTCGTCATAGGCGTGGAAGGGCTGGTCGCGACGCAGGTCGTGATCGACGCCGCAGGCCCGGAGGTTTGGCCCGGACAAGCCCAGCTCCAGCGCGAGATCGGCGCTGATGGTGCCGACGCCCTGGGTGCGCATGTTGAAGATCTCGTTGCCGGTGCAGAGCTTCTCGTACTCCGGGATCCGCTTCCTCATCACCGCGACGATCGACTTGACCTGGTCCACCCACCCGTCTGGGATCTCGTGGCGGTTGCCGCCCACTGTGTGGGTGTTGTAGTGGAAGCGCGACCCGGTGAGGTTCTCGAAGCAGTCGAGGATCAGCTCCCGCTCGCGGAAGGTGTACATCATCAGGCTGGCGCCGCCGCCGATGGTCCCGCCGATGTCGAGGGTGAAGGTACCCAGCCAGAGAAGGTGGCTGCCGATGCGGGACATCTCGGCGAGGATTGTCCGCAGATAGCGGGCTCGACGCGGAACCTCGATGTCGAGAGTCCGCTCGAGCGCCACCGCGATGGCCTGCTCGTTGGTCATCGGCGAGACGTAGTCGTGCTTGTCGACGATCGGGATGATCTGCACGTAGGAGAGCTTCTCGCACAGTTTTTCGACGCCGCGGTGCAGATACCCCGGGTAGGGCACGGCCTTGACGATGATCTCGCCGTCGAGGAACAGCTTGATGCGCATCACACCGTGGGTGGATGGGTGCTGCGGGCCCATGTTCAGGGCCATCAGGTCGGCATCGGCGTCGTAGTTGTCGATATCGAGGTGGGGATTGGGACGGATGTTCACCTCACCTCCAAGGCGCGTGTGAGGTGTCGATCGCGTAGTCCTTGTGGAGGGGGTGGCCCTCCCAGTCCTCGGGCATCATGAGCCGGCGCTCGTCGGGATGGCCGCTGAATCGCACTCCGACCAGATCGTACTGCTCGCGCTCCTGCCAGTCCGCTCCTGCAAAGAGGGGGTACAGCGTCGGGATCCGGCCGTCGATGGGGATCCGGACACGCCACATGAACGTGAAGGAGTCCCGGGTCGGACGGCGCAGAACGGTGCCGATCTCGTATTCGGCAGTTCCCTCGTCATCTTCGGCTGGCCAATGGCTGCCGACGACGGTGATGTACTTGGTGAAGCCCTTCTCTTTGAGGAAAGCGGCGACGGCGACGTGCTGGTCGGCCGGCACCATGGCGCCGCTTGGATCGGGGTTTTCTGCGTCGAACACGCCGGGGAAAGCGGTCGCGAGTTCGGTGAGGAGCTCGGTCACTTGGTTTCGCCGTCCTTGGGAGTTGAGATGCCGCCTTGGTGGCTGATACGGCCTTCGTCGTGCTCGCGGTATTCGTTGCCGCCGAGGCCAAGAGTGCGGGATGCTTCGTGCTGCCGATCGGTGAGGTCGGCGGCTCGTCGTTCGGAGTCGAAACGACCGATCTCCGGAAGGATCGTCTTGCCTTCCTCTGGTCTGGGATCCGGCTCGACCCACTTGCCCGTTCGCTGGAGCTCCATCTTCTCCTGAAGCCGACGGAGGCCCACCATCACCTGGTCGGCGTTGGGCGGGCAGCCGGGGATGTAGACATCGACCTTGCAGATGGTGTCGACGCCGGGCACCACCGAGTAGATGTCGCGGTAGAAGTCGCCGGAGATCGCGCAGGAACCCATGGCGATACACCACTTTGGCTCTGGCATCTGGTCCCAGAGCTTCTTGACTCGCGGGGCCATCTTCACCGTGATGGTGCCGGCGACCATCATCACATCGCAGTGGCGAGGTGTGGGTCGAATGATGGTGCCCATCTGGTCGAGATCGACTCGGCTGGCGGCCGCAGTCATGAACTCGATGGCGCAGCAGCTCGTCGCCATGGGGAAGACCCACATGCTGTTGCGGAGCCCCCACTGAAGGAGCTGGTCGATGCGAGCGAGGCCGATGCTGACCCCGGGCATCGTCTCGAGGTGCGCATAGAGCGGATGCTCATAGGTCCGATAGCTCTCGTCTACACCCATTTGATGGCCCCCTTGCGGACCGCGTAGGCCCACCCCACGAGGAGGATGCCGACGAAGATCAGCATGTCGATGATGGCGATGAGTCCCATGCCGCGGATGTTGAGCGCCCATGGGAACAGGAACGCAGCTTCAACGTCGAATAGGACGAAGATGAGCGCGACGAGATAGTACCGCGGGTGGAAGCGAACCCACGCCATTCCGTCGGGTTCCTCACCGCACTCATAGTTGTCGTAGCGGGCCTCAGAGGGAGTTTTCGAGCGCACGGCGAGCATCGCGGCGAGGACGAGCATCGCCACGGGCGTGCCAAAAGAGAGCACGAGGAAGACTAACGCTGGCGCCCACTGCTCGATCATCATCACCCTCTGGGCGGGCGCCCATAACCGGTCCGCGGGAACGTGCCCGTGCGTCAGATGTCGGTCATCTCGAAGACGAGGTGCCTGCCGTAGAACTCGCTGTGGAGGATCGTCCAACCACTGTGCTCTTCACCGTCGACGGCGACCCCGCGCACCTGCATGCGATCCGCGGAGGTCCCGGGGGCCTCGATGACCGTGATCCCATCGGCCCCGTCGATCTCCACTCGTTCGAAGATCGGGCTGCCGAGGGCGTAGGTCGCGGTGCCCGCCACGGGATAGAGCCCAATGGCCTGGAACAAATACCAGGCGGAGAGCGTGCCGCCGTCGTCGTTGCCGTCGAGACCCTCGGAGGTGTCGTCGTAACGATTTGCAAGGATCCACCTGCTGGATTCCGCGGAGAGGCTGTGCTCTCCTGCGAGGGATCCCAGCGCCGCGTAGTGCATCACGGGCTCGTTGCCGTGCCAGTACCAGTCGTCGGGCATGAAGTCGTCTTCTTCTGCGTAGACCCGGTCCCAGTAGTCGCCGAGGCGCTCGAGGAAGGCCTCTCGGTCGCCGTCGTGCTGGGTGTCGATCATGCCGTCGACGTCAAAGGGCACGTACCAGAGGTAGTGCCAGGCGTTGCCCTCCACGAAGGAGTCGTCCCAGGCCAGATCGCTCTCCAGCTCGGCAAAGGTCCCATCGGCGTGGCGGGCGTGCATGAAGGAGATGGCGGGGTCCCAGGAGTTGGCCCAGTTCCGGGACAGATCCCGCAGGCCCGCCTCCTCGGGAGAACCAAGCGCTGCAGCCCAGTCCGCCAGGGCGTGATCCGACCAGGCGTACTCCAGGGTCATCGAGGTCGAGCCGCCCGCAGACTCCAGGCTTACAAAGCCGATATCTACATACTCCTCCACGGCGCCACGGCCGGCGTTCGCCTGGGGGTTGTATGCGTGATCCACCGAAGCGGCGAAGGCGTAGTCGACGTCCCATCCTTCGGTGAGGCCCTTGAGGTAGGAGCCCGCAAACAGCTGATCTGCAGGGGTTCCGACCATGCCGCCGGTGTAGCCATGACCCAACGGCCACCGGGGAATCGAGCCACCGTCCTCGGCCATGCGGATCAGCGACTGGAGCATGTTCGTCTGGGTCTCGGGCTCCACCAGCACCAGCCAGGGATGCTGGGTCCGGAAGGTGTCCCACAGGGAGAAGTCCGTGTAGTAGTCGAAATCGGCGCTGTGAATTTCGCCATCGACTCCGCGATAGCGACCGTCTACGTCCACGAACAGGCTCGGCATGAGGCGGGCGTGATAGCCAGCCGTGTGGAATGTGCGGCGTTCTGCCTCGGTTCCACCACGTACTCGCACCGTCTGCAGCGAGGCTCGCCAGGCCTCCTCGACCTCCGATACGCGGCTCTCGAAGTCGAAGTCCGGGAGCTCGGCATCGTGGTTGGCCCATGCCCCGTCGTGGTCGACGTAGGAGAGCGCCACGCGCATGTTCACGGTCTCGGTTCCGGCCGCAAACCCCACCCAGCCGCCGCAGTTGGTTCCGGACGCCGAGGTCTCTCCGGGCGTCGGCATCGCCGGGTCGGACCAGGTGCCGACGGTGACCGGAGCCGGGTCGAAGGTCGCCACGAAGTGGGTCATCAAGCCGCCGAATCGCCCGCTGTAGGAGCCGTCCAGGAGCTGATAGCCCTCGATGGCCCCGGTGGCCGGATCGATGCTGAGGTTTGCTTCGGGGATGCTGATGTCGCCCAGGGTGTGGCCGAGATCGAAGACCACCACCGGCTCGGAGTTAGCAGCGAACTGGTAGCGGTGGTGGGCGCCGCGTCGGGTAGCCGCGATGTCGACGACCGTTCCGTCGTCCAGGAGCTCGACCCCGTAGATACCGGCGCTGGCCCACTCCGTGGCGTGTTCGAATGGGGCTGAGCGGCCCTTGTCCTCGGTCCAGTCGTCGCTCCAGGAGGCCCGAGGCATGGCGAGCACCGCCCCGTAGTCGTTGACACCCATGCCATGGGAGTGGGTGTGGGAGAAGCCGTCGATCTGGTCGTCATCGTAGTGGTAGCCGCCGAAGTGCATGAGCCCCAGCGCGCCGTATGAGGAGTGCCGCGAGTCCGGCCCGACCAAGGTCATGCCAAACGGCATCGACGCCCCTGGAGACATGCCGGTCACCTGGGCTGCGTCACCGCCTGTGCCGATGAAGGGGTCGACGTATTGCAGAGGATCATAGGGCTCGATCGGTCCCGATTCCGCGCCGGGATCGACGGTGGGCTCATCCTTCTTGCACCCGGTGAGTGCGGCCAAGAGAACCAGGAACTTCCACATCTCGACCTCCACAATTACCGGGTTTGACGCCGGACTTGACCTCTACCAGAACCGCTGCAGGTATTTGACGACATCCTGCCGAGTGAGGCCCAAGACCTCTCCCGCTTCTTTGAGGACCCGCATCTCCCGCGCGTCGAGGGAGCCGTCGCTGTAGCAGGCCGAGAAGAACAGGCCCACCATGGCCAGCTTGTCGTGGTGACCGAGCAGCGCCGGTAGCCTGCGGACCGACTCGTCGTACCACTCGACCCGCACGGCGTGGTCATCCAGGCCCATCCGTCGCATCATGATCTCTGGAAAGACGGTGTCCATGAAGTGCTGTTCGTCTTCTTTGACGACCCCGTCGGCCTCGATGATCCTGCGCGAGTAGTGCTCGGCGAAGATGAGCCGCATTCGCTCGAGGCTCTCGTCGTGCTCGTCGACGTTTGCCCGCCGAAAGCGAGCGTGGCTGGCGCCGTTGATGAACTGTCGGGACTTGGCGTTGGCGTGAGTTGTCTGCCCGATCCGCACTCCGAGGTCCACCAGCTCGAGGTGCTCGGCGATGTCGTCCCCATCCAGCGTCCGCCACAGCTGGATAAGGCCGCCGCCGTTCACCATTAGCGAGGGAATAGAGTTGGCCGGGATTCTCTCGATGCTCGACTCGCTCCAGAGCACCGGACTCACAGCGACCGTCGACTCGATGATGTCGAGGTGTGCCGCTGTCGCCGGCCCGTCGAAGACGAACTGCATCGTCACCTGGGGCACGCGGTTGTTCTTTCGATCTCGCGAGACCCTCCAACTATAGAAAGCGCAGGGAGAAATACCACTTGCGTCAAAGAACTTCTCGAGTGGCTTGGCGGCCATCTGCTGGACGTCCGACCAGGGCCTGCCCACCAGGACGTCGGCTGCCGACGCGGCGAACGTCACGCAGTTGGGATTCGTCGGGAGCGTCAGTTGCCTCCCGAAAGCGATTGCCATGTACGCCTTCTTCGATAGTTTTTCAGTTTAACACCACACGATCCAAACAGTGTCTGTACAGTTCTTGGACACCTCCCTGGGTAGAGTGAATCGCCGTTTGATCAGCCGCGCGCGCGGAGATCGACACCCCAGGGTATCCGAAGTGACATACAAAGCGCTTGTAAGCTCAATAATTGCCACCACAATATGCATCGGCTCCCCAGCGTTCGCGCAGGGTATTGCCGACGGCGACTTCGAGTCGGGTTCCCTGGCGCCGGACTGGACCGACATCAGCGATGCCAGCGGTGAGGCCGTCGTGGTTCAGGAGGGAGATTCCTTCTCCGCCTTGACCGACACGACCACGATCCTGTTCCCGTCTTCGTCCTCGGCGCTGCTGCTTCGGGGTGGCGTGCAGATGTTCAACCTCGAGTACGCCCGCGTCGTCACCACGAACTCATTCCCGGTGACCCGCGAGAGTGTCGAGTTTTCGTACTATTCAGAGGATCTACTCACCAGCCTCGAAGTGGAGCTCAGAGATGCTGGCGGGGGCGCAACCGTGCAACAGGATCTCCCGATTCCCTCCATGGGCGCGTGGAACACACAGGCGATGGATGTCTCGGGAGACTGTGGCTTGGACCGCACCTTCTCCTTTGGCGCCACGACCTTCAACTTCATCGGTGGCGACCCCAACTTCGTGCTCGTCGACGACGTGGAGCTGAGCGGCCCGCTGTGCTCCCAGTTCAACGATTTCGACGGCGACGGCTGGTGCGAGGCCGGTGAGGACACCGACAACGATGGCGACTGTGACGAGCCGAGCGAGTGGCTGGCCGACGGCGACTGCGACGAGACCGACCCGGCGGTGAATCCGGACGGCGTCGAGATCCCCGGGAATGGGATCGACGAGAACTGCGACGGCTTCGACGGCAACGGTGTGCGCACAATCAGCGGCACCGTCCGCGAGGATGTGAACGGCGACGGCGACAATAGCGACGCCGTCAACGTGCAGGGTGCGCTGGTTCGCATCTGGACCGACGGTGGCGATGGGGTGCCCGACGGGGTCGATGATGTCGAGCTTCAGAACACGGTAACCCCTGCAAATGGGCAGTTCGACTTCACGGCACTGGTGGACGATACGACGTATTTCGTGACCGTCGCGTCGAAGAGCATCGAGCCGAGCGCCGGTTTCAATGGTGGTTATGACTGGACATTCGTCTGGGCCGAGCAGACCCGTGGCGGCGAGGGGGCGCTGTGCATCGACGCCGCCGGCGCGACGGTCCCCAATGCGGCAGAGGGCCCGTGCTTCACCGGTCGCACCCTGGACAGATCCGACGATGCCGGGGCTCTGGCCAGCAGCGAGCATGTGATTGTCGTGCGATTGAGCGGCAACGACCGAGTGGATGCGGACTTTGCGTTTACCTTCAACGCGGTCACCGGCAGCGCCGACCGAGATGATGACCTCGCCACACCACGGTCTACTCAGGGGTCCCTCCGCCAGTTCGTGCAGAACGCCAACGCCATCTCGGGAGACAACGAGATGTTGTTCGTGCCCACCGGGACCGGCGACGTGGTGACCCTACAGAGGAGCTTCTGGAGCGTGCCGCTGGTCTCGGACCTCGATCCCATTATCGACACCGGCACCATTGTGGATGGCAGCGGCTGGTGCAACGGGATCGCCTGTGCAGTTGGCGGCCTTCGCGACGCCAATCCGGGCACGATCGGCTCCGGTGGCACCGTCGGTGTGGGTGCGGACGGGATCCAAAATACCATTGACGACGCGGTCCTCGAGACGTTCGAGCGCCCCGAACTCGAGATCGACGGCAACAATCAATTCCGCGCGGTGATCAGTGTCGAGGCCGAGATTCGCGATCTGGCGTTCTATCGCTCCCAGGTCTATCTGGATGGCAACCAGGCCATGTTTGCGGACAACCTGGTGGGGATGCGCGCCGATGGCTCGATTCCGAACGAGACGACGCTCCTGGGCGTGGACTTCCTCGGAAACGTGGACCTCGTGAGCGTCATCCACAACTACATCCGAGTCCAGAACAACGGCATCTTCCGGATGGGCAGTGGCGACGACCTCACCGTCCAGCACAACGAAATCACCGCGCCTCCCAACGGCCACACCCAGCAGTGGGCCGGCGTCGCTCTGCACGCGAGCTTCACCAACGTCAACAACGGCGACGTGATCCTCTTCAACCGAATCGCCGACCAGGGCGGCGCGGGCATCGAGCTCGGCTGGATCGACGGCACTATCGACGGCAACACAATTGCCGAGAACACCATCTGGGGCAACGGCTACATCGCCAACAATCCGAGCACCGAGGCCGCCGGAATCATTGTGCGCCGCGCCGTGGCGAGCACCGAGTTCGTCACCATCCGCAGCAACTGGATCGTCGGCAACGGCGGGCCCGGCGTCGTGGTGCAGGCGGGAACCGACGAAGTCACAATCATCACCAACGGTTTCATGAACAACGAGGGTCTGGCCATCGATCTAGACAGCATCGACACCGATCCAGAGGTCGACGGATCCGGAGATGGAGTCACCGCCAACGATGGCGTCTCGGTGGGCGCCGAAGCGAACGGCGGGATGGACTACCCGATCCTCACCGTCGCCGAAAAGATTGGAAACACGCTCCATGTCGAGGGCTATGTCGGGACCGCTGCCCAGCAGATCGTCGGCATCTCGTCGATCGAGATCTATGTCGCTATTGACGATGGCGACAACGACGGTGAGGGCGAGGAGGGCGACGGCCTGTCCACTCCACATGGCGAGGGCATCTCCTATGTGGGCGGCTGCATCACTGGGGCAAACGGTGATTTCGACTGCGATCTTCCCATTGCGGGCCTCTCCATCAGCGACTCTCACGACGTGGTGGGCACCGCCCGCGGGATCAACGGCAACACCTCGGAGTTTGGTACCAATCTCGCGGTTGTCGAGGCCGAGGCCGACACGGACGGCGATGGACTCACCGACGACGAAGAGGCCGTTCTTGGGACCGATCCGCTCAACCCAGACACCGACTTCGATGGACTGCTAGACGGCGAAGAGGTGAACGTCTACGGCACGGATCCCACCAATCCGGACACCGACGGCGGCACGATCGGCGACGGCGTCGAAGTGGCGAACGGCACCGATCCTCTGGATCCGACCGACGATGTTCCGCTTCCCACCGACACCGATGGCGACGGGCTCACCGACGCTGAGGAAGCTGTGATCGGGACCGATCCGAACAACGCCGACACCGATGGCGACGGCCTCATCGACGGCGACGAGGTCAATACCTTCAACACCAACCCACTCGACCCCGATACCGATGCCGACGGGCTCCAAGACGGTGAAGAGATCAACATCTACGGCACCGACCCGCTCAATCCCGACACGGACGGCGGCACGGTCAACGACGGACTCGAGATCGCGAACGGCACCGATCCCCTCGACCCGACCGACGACGTTCCGCCGGGTGACACCGACGGCGATGGGCTGCTCGATGCAGATGAGGTCGGGATCTACAACACCGATCCCTTCAACCCGGACAGCGACGGCGATGGCCTCAACGATGGGGAAGAGGTCCTGGTGCACCTGACGGATCCGAACGTCTTCGACACCGATGGCGGCACCGTGGGCGATGGCGCCGAGATCGCAAATGGCACCGATCCCCTCGACCCGACCGACGACGTGCCTTTCCCAGTGGACAGCGACGGCGACGGTCTGCTCGACGCAGACGAAGTCAACATCTACGGCACCGATCCCTTCAATCCGGACAGCGACGGCGACGGACTGCTCGATGGCGAAGAGGTCCTGGTCTACATGACCGATCCGAACCTCTTCGACACCGACGGCGGCTCGGTGGGTGATGGCCAGGAGGTCTTCGTCGACTTCACCGATCCCCTCGATCCGACGGACGACATCCTCGCGGATACCGATGGTGATGGCCTGTCCGATGTGGACGAGGTCTTTGTCTACAGCACCGATCCCTTCGACCCGGATACCGACAACGACGGGCTGGACGATGGCGAAGAAGTCCTGCTCTACATTACGGATCCGCTCGATCCGGACACCGATGGCGACGGTCTCCAGGACGGGGACGAGGTCGACGTCTACAGCACGGACCCGAACAACGCCGACACCGACGGCGGCACGGTTCCCGACGGTCTCGAGATCCTGAACGGCACGGATCCCCTCGACCCCACCGACGACGTTCCCCCGGGAGACTCCGACGGCGACGGCCTGCTCGACATCGACGAGCTCAACATCTACGGCACCGATCCCTTCAACCCCGACAGCGACAACGACGGGCTCAACGATGGCGCCGAGGTCATGGTGCACCTCACCAATCCCCTCGATCCGGACACCGATGCGGACGGGCTCGACGACGGCAGCGAGGTCTACGTGCACAGCACCAATCCGCTGGATCCCGACACCGATGGCGGCACGGTCGACGACGGCACCGAGGTTGCGCAGGGCACCGATCCCCTCGATCCGACCGATGACGTGCCCAACGGCGACACCGATGGCGATGGCCTGCGCGATGTGGACGAGATCAACATCTACAACACCGATCCGCTGGATCCCGACACCGACGACGACGGGCTCAACGACGGCGACGAGGTGAATGTCTACAACACCGATCCGCTCAATGCCGACACCGATGGTGGCACGGTCGGTGACGGGGTCGAGGTCGCAAACGGTACCGATCCCCTGGATCCGACCGACGATGTGCCGCCGGGCGATACCGACGGTGATGGGCTCCTGGACAACGACGAGGTCAACGTCTACGGCACCGATCCCTTCAACCCAGACAGCGACGGCGACGGCCTCACGGATGGCGACGAGGTCCTCGTGCACTTCACCGATCCGAACCTCGTGGACACCGACGGGGGCACCATCGGAGACGGGGTCGAGGTCGCAAACGGCACCGATCCCCTGGATCCGACCGACGACGTGCCGCCGGGTGATAGCGATGGCGACGGGCTCCTCGATACTGATGAAGTCAACGTCTACAACACCGATCCCTTCAACCCGGACTCCGATGGGGATGGCCTTTCGGACGGCGAGGAGGTTCTGGTCTACCTCACCGATCCGAACCTGTTGGACACCGATGCTGGCGGCGTGGGCGACGGCGACGAGGTGGCTGCGGGCACCGATCCCCTCGACCCGACCGATGATCTGCCCCCTTCGGATACCGACGGCGACGGGATCGACGATGTGAACGAGGTCAACATCTACGGGACCGATCCCTACGACCCGGACACCGACGATGACGGCCTCAACGACGGTGAGGAGGTCTTCGTGTACCTCACCGATCCCCTCGACGACGACACCGATGGCGACCTGCTCCTCGACGGTGAAGAGGTCATCACGTACCTCACCGATCCGAACCTCGCCGACACCGACGGCGGTGGGGTCGACGACGGAGAGGAGGTCGACCGCGGCTCCGATCCCCTCGATCCGGTCGACGACTTCCCCGACAGTGACAACGACGGGCTGCACGACATCGACGAGCTGTACTACGGCACCGATCCCTACAACCCGGACTCAGACTTCGATGGCCTCCTCGACGGCGAAGAGGTGCACGACTGGGGCACCGATCCCCTCGATCCCGACACCGACAACGACACCTTGCTCGACGGCGAGGAAGTCAATGTCTGGGGCACCGATCCAACCCTGTTCGACACCGACGGCGGTGGCGCCGCTGACGCGCAGGAAGTGCTGTTCGATGGCACCGATCCGCTCGATCCGACCGACGACATGCTCCAGGTCGACACCGACTTGGATGGCCTGACGGACTTCGAGGAAGAAAACCTGTACGGCACCGATCCCCTCGATGCGGACACCGACGACGATGGGCTCACAGACGGCGAGGAGATCCTCGATACCAACACCAACGCCTTGGACCCCGACACCGACAACGACGGTCTCGACGACGGGCCGGAGATCGACCTGGGCACGAACCCGCTCAACGCCGACACCGACTTCGATGGCCTCGAAGACGGCGATGAGGTCCTCGAGAACACTGATCCCTTCGATCCCGACACCGACAACGATGGCCTCTCGGATGGTGAGGAGGTGCACGATCACAACACCGATCCTCTCGAGGTGGACACCGACGAGGACGGCTTGGACGATGGAGAGGAGATCTTCACCTTCGACACCGATCCCAACAACGCCGACACGGACGAGGGCGGGGTGAACGACGGTGACGAGGTCTATGGCTCCACCGATCCCCTCGATCCGAGCGACGACTTCCCGAGGGACGAAGAATTCCCAGACCGGGAGACTGGCAAGCTCGCTGGTGGCGGCGGCTGCGGCTGCGACAGCGGATCCGGGCCCTCGGGTGCTTGGCTGCTGATGCCGCTGCTGCTTCTTGGAATCAGGCGTCGCGGGTAGGCTATTCCGCGAGGAGTTCGGCCACGATTCGGGTGAACTCTGCTTTCAGAGCGGCGTGTTCGACGGGGAGGACGGGTCCGGTGAACCCGGTGTGCACCGCCCGCACCTTGCCTGTGCTATCGACGAAGATCGCGGTGGGATAGGCGACTATGCGCTCGAGGATAGGGAGCTTCTCACCGGCCTTTCCCTTGTTCGAGACGCCAGCGACCAGGAACGGCCACTGTGCGTCGTGAAAAGCGGCATAGCGTCGCACCATCCTGGCGTCTCGGTCGAAGTCGCCGCTGTGTTCAAAGGCCAGGGACACGATGGAGAGGCCCAGCTGGCTGTAGTCGCGGTGGAGCTCGGTCAGGAAGGCCGTCTCGTCGTTGCAGTTCGGGCACCAGGTCCCCATTACCTGAATGATCCTGGCTTTTCCTGCGAAGGCGGGATCGGCGAGCTTGCGCTGCACGCCGTCGACATCTGGGAAGCTGAGGGCGGCCCAGTCGGGGTGCTGCTCGACCTTGGTGAGGGTCATCGCGTCGGGCAGTCTCACGTCCTCGTCGCGGGTCGCCGTCCAGGTCTGGTGCCACGTGCCTCCGGACCAGAAGTCGCCTTTTAACGTGCCATCTGGCTGCGTCTTCCCGTGGAAGAGGAAGGCGTGTGCGCCGTCGAAAGTGGAGAGTCGTAGGTCGTCTCCCTGGAGGCTGCCGTCGATGTAGCGGTAGTCGCCGAGGGCGGTGAGGAAGGTGCCGGTGATGTCTGGGCTGGTGCCGGTGTGTTCGAACAGGCTGATGGCGGGGAACTCATCGCCGTCAAAGTCGACCCGCCAGCGTCCACTCAGGTTGGTGGAAGGGTCGTCTGCTCGGGGAAAGCGGCCTGGGTAGCCCAGGGTGGCGTGGAAGGGCAGCGTGTCCACGCGTTCTTGGGACTTCTGCTTCCACCATGTGCCCTGCATTTCTTTGCCGTTCTCACTCCAGGTCGCGCGGATGTTGGCGTCGTAGTGGGCGATGTCGAAGACGATCTCCTCGCCCTCTACCCGGACCTCGTCGACCGCTAGCCGCTCCGCAGCGTTGCCGATCCAGGCCTTCCAGGTGCCGTTGAGATCGGCGACCTCCAGCTTGAAGGGGAGTTCTCCACCAGGGCTCTCGAGCCATGCGCGCCAAGTGCCCGCGCGTAGGGCCATCTCAGGCTCTTCGGGGGTGGGGGCCGGTGTGTTGGGTTCGGCCACTTCGGGCTGTCCAGAGCAGGCCAAGAGCACAGTGAACAGGGTCATGGGGATTCTCTACTGGTTGGCTGTCAACAGGGACATCATCTCCGAAGTGGACAGCGCGGCGCCCTTTCCGGTCCCGTCGAGCAGCTCGTCCACCATGGCCCGCTTGTCGGCATGCAAGGCGAGTACGACGTCTTCGATGGTGTCGGTGGCGACCAGGCGGTAGACGGTGACCGGCTTGTCCTGACCGATGCGGTGGGCGCGATCGGTGGCTTGGTCCTCGGTTGCCGGATTCCACCAGGGGTCGAGATGGATCACGTAGCTGGCTGCGGTGAGGTTGAGCCCGGTGCCCCCAGCCTTCAGCGAGATGAGGAAGGCGTCGCCCTCGCCAGCCTGGAAGGCGTCGACCTCGGCCTGTCGCCGCTTCAGGGGCGTCGAGCCGTCGAGATAGCGGACCTCGACGCCGTCTGCCTCCAGCGCGTCTCTGGCCAGCCCGAGGAGGGTCGTGAACTGGCTGAAGACCAGCGCTCGATGCCCTGTTTCCCGGAGGCTTGCGATAATCTCGCGGAGGCGCTCGACCTTGGTCCCGGTGGCGACGAACTGGTCCTTGTGCACCAGTCGCAGGTCACAGGCGAGCTGCCGGAGTCGGGTCATCGCCGCGAGCAGTCGGAAGCGCGTGGCCCCATCCTTCTGACCGCGACTGTTCTCGATCTCCTCGATGGCTGCTTGCCGGAAGTCCTCGTAGCGCTCGCGCTCATCTGGGGAGAGTTCGATGCGCACGTCAACCTCGGTAATCGGTGGAAGATCGCGTGCGACCTCCTCTTTGAGTCGCCGGAGGAGGAACGGCCGGACCAATCGCGACAGGGCGGGGCGTCGAAGGGTGCCACCGAACTGGTGTCGGAAGCGATCTGAAGATCCGAAAAGCCCGGGGACGACGGTGCGGAACAGGCTCCACAGCTCGGCGACGCGGTTCTCGACTGGTGTTCCAGTGAGCGCCAGCACAAAGCAGGCCTCGAGCTTCGAGCTGGCTTGGGCGCGGGCTGTACCGGCGTTCTTGATGGCCTGGGCTTCGTCCAAGACGACAGTTGAGAAGTCGACTTCGCGGAGGTGCTCGATGTCGCGCGCCATGAGCTCCCAGCTTGTGACGATCACATCGCCTTCGCGGAGCTTGTCGAGCATCTGCAGGCGCTTTGGCCCGCGGTAGCTGGCGACGCTCAGGGAGGGCGCAAAGCGGTTGGCTTCGCGGATCCAGTTGATCCCAACCGAGGCGGGCGCGACCACCAGTGCCGGACCGTGCTCTGCCCGCGTCAGGAGGAGGGCGAGGGCTTGGATCGTTTTTCCCAGCCCCATGTCGTCGGCGAGCACCGCCCCCGGAGACCAGTGGGTGGTTCGCACGAGCCACTGGAAGCCGACGATCTGGTAGGGACGAAGCTCGGCGTCGAGGCCCTCGGGTATGGGTACGTCGAGCTGGTTAGCCGCGGCGATGGCCGCGGTCCTGTGTTCCCACGACTCGGGAAGGTCCACCTCGGCGCCGGCCTCCTTCACCTCGTCGAGAACGGTGGTCGCCATCAGGGGAAGCTCGAGTCCGGTACGTCCGGCCCAGGTGACCGCAGCGGCCGCCTCGAGCTGGTTCACCAGGCCTTGAGCCAGACGGATCCAGGCGCCGTCGGCGACCTGCACAAATCGACGTTTATTTCGGACCGCGGCCAGGAGCTCGGCGAGGGAAAGCTTGCCAAAAGGCACTTCGAGGCTGCCGTTGATTCCGAACCAGTCGCGGCGTTTGGTGGCTTCGATCCGAAGTTCTTCGGCGGTGGCCTCTTCGCTGATACGCGGTGCTGGGCGCTGCCACTCGAGCTGCAGGTCTTCGCCAGCTTCGCGGAGGAGCACGATCGCCGATAGCGCTTCTTCGGGATCTTCTAGGTTCCAGCGAAATCCCTGCTGTTCGGCGAGGCCGAGCTCGTCGGCGAAATCGCGCACGGCGTCTTCTTCTGCGCGCAAGCTACGGCGAACGAACACCCGCTCGCTGTCGCGAAGGGCGGCCACTACCTCGGGGCCTCCTCCGGGTGGCCAGGGCCGGGCGCCCGCCAATACCCGGCTCAGGATCTCCAGATCCAGCGATCCGTCCGGAGCGGGCATGAGACGCACCAGCGGTCGCGTGTCACCCTGGACCTCGGCACCTCGGAGCGCGCCGCCGAGGGTGATTGGGACGTGCTCTGTGAGGCGATCGAAGCGCTCGAGGAGAGGACCCCGCGCCTGTGCTGGGAAAGAGCTGCCGCGCTTGGCGAGCACTCCGAGCATGGCCAGGGCCGCTGGTGGGCAGGAGATCACGTTGATGCGTCGACCCGCGGGATCTACGAGCCAGGACACGTCGGAGCTGGCATCAGTGGAGATCGCGGCGACCTCTTCTCGGCTCAGCTCGCGCCCATCGAGGCGGGTGACGATCTCGACCCCGCCGTCTTCGGTCGGTTCCCAGTGCATCGTCAGCGACGCCTGCCGAACGGTGATGTGCAGGCCTTTGTCGAGGATCACCCACGGATGTCCGACCAGCTCGGCCACGGCGCGAAGCACGCTGCCGGTCAGGGACTCATAGCGGTATCGATAGCCGCGATCGGCCTCGAGGATAGCCGCGGCCGCTCGATCGGCGGGGCGGGGAAGGGGAGCCTTGTCGAGGGTGAGCTTCCAGGTTCGCAGGCCCTGTTTGTTCTTGTAGGGCCGGCACCAGACCGGGGTGAGTTCCCAGTCGCCGTGGTGGCGACGGATGCGCCAGCCCATCTCGCGGCCCTCGGTGTCGACCTCGGCAGCCACGGCGTTCACGGCCCGATCCAGAGCGGCGACCGTGCGCTCCCACGGGACGATCTGGATCTCGCGGAGCACGGTGGCGCGCAGAGGCGTGTCGGCGAGATCTGGATGGGTGAGCAGGTCGAGGGTGGCGGCGAGGGCCTCGGGCACCTGGAGGTCGTCCAGGGAGACCGGCTGGAGAGGCACGTCGACGCGACGACGCCCGGTGGCTGGCCAGAAATCCAGTCGCAAGGCTGGTGGATCCTCGTGGACCGTGGCCCCCGTGAGATCTGGGCAGCGAGTGAGGCCATGTGCCCACGGCGTGTCAGAGAGCTCGTCGAGGCGCGTGCGCAGGGCGGTCCACAGCGCCACGAGTGGAGGGTCCGGAGCGATCGAGCGCCATTCGGCAGCTTCCTCGCGATAGGCGGCCGCGCTCGTCCGGTTTGTGGCGAGCTCGGACAGCCAGTCGGCGACCTCTTCTTGGAGTCGAGCCGCCCATTGGTTGCGCGGAGAGGCCTGCAGCAGGAACTCGGAGACGGTGCGGGGCAGGTTTCGCGGTGCGTATCCCTGCACGCTCATCAACACGGCAGCGAGGTCGCGGGACAGGGCGTCGGCGACGTTTCTCTCGGTCGCCCAGGCCGCCAGCGCCTCGGGTGAAGCGGTGTCGGGGCGATCTCGGCTTGGAAGCTGTACTTCCAGGTCGGCATGGAAGCTGGCTGGGTCCGCTAGCAGTGCCAACAGCGTGGCGGCGACGTGTTTGCAGCCGCTCTCCATCGGACAACTGCAGTCGGAGTCCTCAATCACCGCCTTCTCGAGGTAGACGTCGACCCGATAGGCGCTGCCTCGGCTTCCTCGCACCGCCGCCCACACACGGTCTGTGGCAAAGCCCCTCGACCCGACTCGCCCGCCGTGGAAGTAGCGGATGCCGCGCTCGAAGCCCTTCGCACCGGTGTGGCGCTGGATCGATGTGGCGTTGGGTGCCTGCGGTGGCGTCAAGAGTCCCCCAGAGCAGCGCTCATATTCTGAACCGATCGATTCCGGCGGACAGATCCTGGCAGGGTGCCTTGACGCGCGCGAGACCCACTGTACACTTGTTCAGTGACCGCGCCAACCGCACGAATCTGTTGCCTCGATCTCGACACCTTCTTTGTGTCGGTGGAGCGGCTCCTGAACCCCGAGCTCATCGGCAAGCCAGTGGTTGTCGGCGCCTCACCGGGCCACCGGGGCGTCGTCACGGCCTGCAGCTACGAGGTGCGCGAGTTCGGCGTGCACTCCGGCATGCCGGTGTCCGAGGCGTATCGACTCGCACCCCACGCGGTCTTCCTTCCCGGGCAGTTCGGGCGCTACAGCCCCTACGCCAAAGAGGTCAAGGCGGTGCTCGAGCGGTTCTGTCCCGTGGTTCGAACCGCCAGCATCGACGAGTTCTTCCTGGATTTTCGTGGATGCGAGGCGCTGTATCACAAGGTCGAGGATCGCGATCGTGACGCCACGATCGAGCGCGTCGTGCGCCAGATGCGAGAGGCGATCCAGGACGAGCTCGGGCTCCCTGCCAGTGCCGGGATCGGAAGCACGCGCAACATCGCCAAGATGGCCAGTAGCCGCGCCAAACCCGCGGGAGTGTTGATGGTCCGCGTCGGCGAAGAGCTGTCTTTCGTGCGGCCGCTGCCGGTGCGCAAGTACCCTGGGATCGGCCCGGTGACCGAGGGCAAGCTCGTCGCCGAGGGCATCGAGACCCTCCAGGATCTGCTCGATCTGCCCCCTGGCCCCCTGCGTGCCCGGTTCGGCAACCTCTCTGACAGCGTGCGTCGGGGCGTACTCGCCCACAACGTGACCAAGCTTCCCGAGACCGATCGTCCGGCATTCCACGAATACGATCCCGCTGGGGTCACCGCTGGCAGCATCTCCAACGAGCGCACCTTCAGCGCCGACGTCGGCGACACCCTCACCGTCGAGAACCAGCTCCGATCCTTGTGCGAGCGGGTCTGTTGGCGAGCCAGGCAGCGCGAGATCAACGCTCGTACCGTCACTCTTCGGCTCCGTTGGTCGGACTTCCGCACCATCACCCGGGGCCGTACCATTCCGGCCACCCACAACGAGCGCCACGTGTTCGCGTGCATCAAAGAACTCTTCAGAACTGCGAATACGCGGGGTTTGCCCATTCGGCTCGTCGGGGTGGGACTCTCCAACCTCGTCGGACCCAACCACCAGCTCCTGCTTCCCTTTGCCGAGCCCGATCGTCCCCAGGTCGGCTGTGCTCTGGACGCCGTCCGCGATCGATTCGGCTACGACGCCATCCGTCTCGGAGTGGCCGGCGGTGGCAAGTCCCGCTGGCTAGCGTAAGAACCCGCGGAGCTCGGCCTGCAGATCGGCCGGAACGTCAGGAAGTTTCAGGGCTTCTAGCACCCACTCTTCCTTCACCTGGGTCGAGGTCTCTCCCCGGGCGGAGAGCTGGCGCACATAGCCCATCAGGATGTCGAGATCGTGGCGCCCAAAGGCCTCGGAATGCCACTCGACGAGCCGGGTCCAGACTGGGATGGACTCGTTGCCTTCAGCGTTGTCGAGGAGGATGTCGCGGACCCAACGGCGCATCGTCGGCTGCGTCGCGCCCAGTCCCTCGAGGCAGGCGACTGTGGAGATGTCCAGCCTTCCCACTGAGGCTTCGGTGGCCACCCGGTTGGGGTCGATGGTTTCGCAGAGCGGCGTCTCGTCCACCTCGACAGCGAAGTAGGGACCGCAGTCGCCGCTGAGCACACACTTGTTCGAAACCCGGAAGTAGTGGCTCGAGAGCTGCTGATAGCGTGAGGCTCGCTTCCAGTTGTCGTCCGTGCGCTCGATCTCGTATTGGGTGACCGCATCCTTCCACAAGACCAGCGTCGCCTCGATCCTCCGCTTGTAGAGAGGTTGGAGGCGCATCGTGTACACGTCGTCTCGCCACTGATGGCGGTTTGCAATGGCGACGTTGGCCCAGCGCAGCGTCTCCGCCGAAGCTTCCTCTCCGTTCTCGGACAGGAACATCGCGTACATGAAAGCCACGTCCGCATCCGCATTGTCGACATCGCGCAGATAGCTGCGCAGGGCCTCTCCATAGGTGGTCATGTCGTTGGATTCATAGGCCTTTTTCATCGCTTTGAAGCGCTCCTGAACGTCGTCGGGAGCGCCGAAGGCCATGGAAGGAATCAGCAAGAACATTGCGATGAAGCTCATGTTCACGTAATTAGCCGGTTGAGGAGGGTCGGCCATGTCTCGATGGATCGCGGTGATGCTGATGGTCGTGGGGTGCACATCGACGGACAAGCCGGCACCCCACACCGATACAACCGATACCGATACCGACACCGACACCACGGGGCCGACGGACACCGACTCCGACTCCGACTCCGATACGGATACCGACGTCGGAACCCTGCCTTGGGAGCGGATGAACCCCGACTGTGACAACATCACGCCTTTCCCGGCACCGTTCACCGTACACAACTTCGTCGATCCCCACGAGGACTACACCTTCAGTGCCGATGGCTACCTGATCGGTGTCTTCGGGTCTGCGCTGCAGCGCATGCCATTCGGCGGCCCCCGTGAGGTACTCGTTCCGGGTATGAACGATGTTCGTGGTACCCGCTTTCTCGCGGATGGGCGGCTGGTTCTGGCGGACTCGTCGAGCCAGGCCCTCCGACTCCTGGATCCGACCACCGGCGCCAGCGAGGTCATCGCCGGCGGGCTCACCAATCCGAATGGAATCGCCATTGGCTACGACGGCTGGGTCTATGTGACCGTCCAGAATCAGGTCCTCCGCGTGCACCCTGACACCCTGGAACGCGAGGTCTTCGTGGACCTGCCCGGCAACTCCTTCGACGGGATCACCTTCAGCCCCGACTTCAAGTTCCTCTATTTCAACGAAGAGTTTGGAGCAGTGCACCGCGTGGAGATCGACGAGGACGGATACGCCATCGGCACCGGCATCGAGATCCCGATGCCCGTCGGCATGATGTCCATCCTCGACGGCATGACCGCCGACGCCTGCGGCAACCTCTATGTGATCGAGATGACCGGCAAGGTCTTCCAGGTGACGCCGGACGGGGACATCGAGGTGGCGGTGAACCTCGCGGGAACCGGCGCTTTCATCCCATCGCTGAACTTCGGACCCGGCGAGGGCGGGTATGAGAAGAACACGCTGTACATCATGGACTTCATGGGTAGGCTCTTCGAAGTCCCCATGGGGGTGCCCGGAAAGTGGGAACCGCACCTCCCCGTCCCGTAGATCAGCGCGGCAGGAATGCCGCAGCAGCCCCACTTCGCGCGCATATTCTAGGTTCTTTGGTGGCGTGGAGATGGCACGGACCTTGCTTCATTTTGAGGTGGGTTTGGACGGTACATCATTCGACTTGCACTCACCGTTTGTGCTCTCGTTGCGCTCAGCGCCTGCGGATCTACGGATCCGATAGACGCGATCAGCTTCGCGGAGCCGGTTCATTATCAGGTGCGAAAGGGCGATACGCTCTTCGCCATCAGCCGTGACAACGGCGTGCCCCTCGACGAGCTCGTCGAGTGGAATGGCCTGGACACCGACCGAATCGAGGTCGACCAGCGCCTGTTGCTGTGGCGGCTCCCCAAGGAGGAGCCGACCCTGGCCGGCGCCCTCCTGGCCCGCGTTCGCAGGTCCGAGCCCGCCGAGGAGGCCCCTCCGCCATCCGTGGTCCGCAAGCGTCGACCCCGTCGCAAGAGCACTCGACCCGTCGTCGTCATCGCACCGGTGGTGGTCGAGGCGCCGGCCTACCAGCGTCAGCGGGTTGCGGTCAACGGCCACACGAGCTCGGTGAAGAACGCTGGGATCATGGGGGCTCTCAGCTCCGATGTGTTGTCTGGTGGCCTCGACTCCAACCTCGCGGACAACGTCGAAAATCTCAGCTCGAATCGAGCCTCCGAGAGAGGCCTCGGGCTTGGCCGCCGGTCGCTGGCCGCTAGCGGAACGGCGGAGACAGTCGAGATCGAGCGCGGCATCCGCACGTCGACCGGCCCGAAAGTGCCAAACGTCGCCGTGAATGCTCCGAACCTGCGCCGGCCCGCGGCGAAGCGCTGTCTGGCTGGACCCAACGCCGCCGACCTCACCTCCGACGATGGCTTCATGGCGAGCGAAGGCCTCTCGATCAACCAGATCCGCAGCTCGATGAACGGCTTCATCCGCCACACCATGGCGTGCTTCCCGAAGGGCACCCGCGGCAGCTTCACCTTCTCCACCGAGATCACGGTGGGCTGCAACGGCCGCGTCTCCGACGTATGGATCGGCAACGACGGCGGCCTGCCCCCGGCCGTGAGCCAGTGCATCGCCGACACCCTGGGCTACGCGAGCTTCCCGGCGCACGCGCTCCCAGATGGCATGACGTTTCAGTATCCGATCCAGTATCGATACTAGCAGCGGTTTGATCGCATAGAACATCCAGCGAGTGATGCACCAACCCGATAAGCATCGCCATTCTGGAGAATCCATGTCCTACCAATCGCTGTCCGTCGAGATTGCCGACCACATCGCCACCGTCACCCTCCTCGGGCCGGGCAAGGGCAACGCCATGGGCCCCGCCTTCTGGAAGGAGATGCCGGTGGCCTTCGCCGAGCTCGACGCAGATCGAGACGTGCGGGTCGTCGTCCTCCAAGGTAGCGGCAAGAACTTCAGCTACGGCCTCGATCTCATGGCGATGATGGAGGACCTGGGACCGCTCATCCAGGGGCCCCAGCTCGCTCGCGGTCGCATGGCGTTTCTCGACATGGTGAAGCGCATGCAGGCGTCCATCACCGCGGTCGAGGACTGCCGAAAGCCGGTGATTGCCGCCATTAGTGGCTGGTGTGTGGGCGGAGGCGTCGATCTCATCAGTGCCTGCGACGTGCGAATCTGCGCAGCCGGCGCCAAGTTCTCCGTGCGCGAGGTCAAGCTCGGGATGACGGCTGACGTCGGTAGCTTACAGCGTTTACCGGCCATTATCGGGCAGGGCCACACCCGCGAGCTGGCGATGACCGGGCGAGACTTCGACGCCAAACACGCCGAGAAGATCGGCCTGGTGAACGAGGTCTACCCCGAGCAGGAGTCCCTGGTCGCCGCTGCTATGGAGATGGCGAGGCAGATCGCCGTGAATCCGCCGCTCGCGGTCGAGGGGACCAAGCGCGTGCTGAACTGGGGCGCGGATCACTCGACTGCGGACGGCCTGGCCTACGTGGCGGCGTGGAACTCGGCCTTCCTGCAGTCCAAGGACCTGACCGAGGCGATCATGGCGTTCATGGAGCGACGTCCACCCGCGTTCAAGGGGGAGTAGCGGTTCTTGGTCCCTCGGGTGTCTATAGTGTCATGGAGAGGACAATGATTCCCGCGCTGCTAGCCATCCTGCTTTCCGGCTGTATCGTCTCTGTCGAGGACAACTTCTGCGTCACCGACGACGTCGATGAGATCGTGATCGATGTGAGCAATGGCGACGTCACCCTCACCTCGGGCCCGGAGCTGTGCGTATCGGTGGACGTCGGTGGCGTCGCGACTACCGAGGTCACCCACAAGGTGAAGAAGGGAGTGTTGTACCTGGACTATGACTGTTCGGCATGTGGCGGAGACATCGTCATCACGGCGCCCAAATCGCTGCTGGTCGATGTGGCGATCGGTACCGGCAACCTGCGGCTCGAAGGGCGCGGTGGCGATGTCTACGCTGCTGTTGGCGCGGGCGAAGTCACCTCGGTGGACATGACTAGCCGGTTCACGGAGCTGGTGACCGCGGCTGGTTCTGTACGAGCCACTTGGGCCGAGCGGCCGGAGTACGTCAGCACCGTGGTCGCCGTCGGGGAGATCGACATCGTGGTCCCGACCGGTGAGTACGACCTCGATCTAGAATCGACAGCCGGTCCGATCGACATATCGGGGATCGATGAGTCCAAGAAGGCCGACGCCAAGATCGTCGCCCTTGCCAGCGCCGGTGCCATCACCATTCGCGGAAAGTGATCGAGTAGCGGATTGGTCGTGTAGATTGCCCCGCATGAAACGAGTCCTGCTGTTCTCGATTGCGCTGCTGGCCTGCAACACGAGCACGGACGACGTGCCGGACACCGATCCCGGAGGCAGCGACACCGATATCGCTCCCACAGGCACGGACACGTCGGACAGCGACACGGACTCGACCGACACCGACCCGCCCCTCCCGGAGTTCGACTGCGCTACGATTCCACAGCAGCCAACGGCGTTTCGATTGGTTCCTGGGGCGCGCGGCTACCACGATGTCGACTTCGACGGCGACGGGAACATCATTGGGGCGAGCGCGGCCTTCAACTCCAACCTGATGAAGGCCGACTACGCCGGAAACGCTCAGGTGTGGGTTCCGAACACGCGGACGGTGCAGCAGTTCGCCTGGCTGCCTGACGGTGATCTCGCGGTCTCGTCGGACAGCAACGGCATCGTGCGCATCGCACCAAATGGCGGAAGCTCCGTCATCAACGGCAACATTCGCCCATACGGGCTGATCCTCGGTCCCGACGAGATGCTGTACGCGGCCGATCAGAGCGAGATCAACCGGGTCGATCCAGTCACCGGCGATGCCACGCGGCTCCTGGCTCAAGGAGCGCTGCAGGGCGGATACCCTCGCGTGATCAACTTCAGCCTCGACAACACCAAGATGTTCATCGGGACCTATCAAGGGTCGAGTGGTCGCGTCTATGTCATGGATCTGGATGCCAACTACGACCCGATCTCCGAGCCGACAGTGTTTGCGACTGGCGTCGGCAGCGGTGCCTACCACGACACGCTGGGCGTCGACATTTGTGGCTACCTTTACGTCGCGGACTACTCGTCGTCGTCGCTGTACCGGATCTCGCCCCAGGGCACCGTACGGCTGCTGTTGGAGGCGCAGGGTTTCATGGCCTCCGAGTACGGTCACGGCATGAACTGGGGAACCGGAGAGCACGGCTGGCTCGACGATGCGATCTACCTCTCCCAGCCGTACAACGGCAACACGGTGACGGAGGTGGTCATCGGCGTGCCGTCCCGAGACTGGGACAAGGGCGTTGCCGTCAACCTTCCCTAGCTAGGCGATCCCATGCAGTTTCAGGAGTTTCTTCGCCGCCTTTGAGATGTGGCGGTCCCGATGACTCGACAGGGCCAGGGCATAGTCCAGCACCTCGACGGTCGCGCGCCTGCGGACCAACTTCAGGGCGGCGACCACCTGTGGGGTTGGCGGAGCCGGGCTCCAGAACTGCCACCACGGTCTAGCTGCGGCTGAGAGAATGGGTAGGAACGGCTCCGGAGTCCACGCTGTCTCGACTGCCAGCAGATCACGAATCTTGCGATAGTTGTCGTGCCATCGTGGCTTTTGGAGTATCCGCTCAATCCTGCGATTGGCCCGCTCGGTCGGGCTGTCGTCCGCTTGGGGGTCTTCGCTCTGGAGCTCAGGCAGGTTCTCCAGGAACGCGACCTCCTTCCAATCACGGTGGTTGCGAGGGGCGCCGCCGGACAGGGCTTCGAACAGGGGTGCTGCCACCTCATTGGCGTAGTCGAGCAGGGAATGCTTGAAGGAGGCGTCCAGCTCGATCTGCTTCAGTCGCTCCTGGACCTCCTCCAGAGTCGGTCGGTTCTTCCTTTCATAGGCGCACATCGAGAGGATTAGCTCCTCGATGGACGAGAGGTTCGACCCGAACTCCGGGTGCCGGGCCCGCAGGAGCTCGAGGTGCTGGGCGAAGATGTACTCGTGGGTATCGGGAAGGAGGCCGAGGGTCGGTAGCGCGCCGGAGAGCATCTCGAGGAGGGACACTCCAAGTGCATAGACATCGACGCTCGAGTCGTCGGGAATGCCGGCGAAACGCTCCGGGGCGATGTAGCCTTCGGAGCCGAGAATTGTCGAAACGGTCGAGGTTTCTCGGTCGCGGTAGTCGGCGCGTGCCAGCCCAAAGTCGATGATCTTCAGCACCCCATGGATGGTGATGAAGAGGTTGCCCGGCCGCAAGTCGCGGTGCACGATACGCAAGGGGCGACCGCCAGTACTGGCGATTCCGTTGTAGGCATGATCCATGGCCCGGGCGGCGATACGCGTGGTTAGGAGCGCAATTGCCGGCGGTGGAGCGTCCTTTTCCGCCTCCATGATCTGGCCGAGGGTGACCCCGTTGAGCGCCTCCATGACGATCACGTGGCGCCTGCCGACCTGCATCAGGCCTTCGACCCGGATGATGTTCGGGTGGTTGAGGCGACCGAGCATGCGAGCCTCGTCACGGGCGCGGGTGAGAAAGGTCGGCTGCTGCATGAGTGTGCTTCGGAGCACCTTCATCGAGACCTCACGCCCAAGCGGGTCGTCGACCCTCCTCACCACGCACAGGGCTCCATAGGGTCCACCTTGGCGTACGCTGACGATCTCGAACGGCCCGTTGTCGATCACTCCTCGGCCACCCGCTCGCTGTCGGCCACCTCCGTCTGGAGGCCGTCGATGTCTCCGGTGTAGAAGTGACTGCCCTTGTACATCGCGACCAGATCGGGCAGCAGAACCCGCGCGATGCCCGCGATGGGGATGGCGAGCAGCACCCCGAGAATGCCGAGCACTTCGCCGCCGAGGAGGAGCACGATGATGACGACTACCGGTGAGAGTCCGACCTTTTCGCCGACGATTCGCGGAGTGATGACGTAGCCCTCCAGTGCCTGCACGGCTCCGAAGACCACCAGCACGCCGATGAGGGGTGCCCAGCCGCTCCACTCCAGCAGCACCATCGACAGTGAGAGCACAAAACCGATGGCGAAGCCGAAGTACGGCACGATGTTCAGGATCCCGGTGAGGATCCCGATGGAGATGCCCGCAGTGACGCCGACCCCCATGGCGCCGAAGACGATGCCGAGGCCGATGGCATAGAGCACGGCGAGGATCGCGGCGACTTCGACCTGGCCGCGGAACCAGGCGCCCACCACCTGATCCATCATCGAAATCCGCGAGAGGATGAAGTCCCGCTGCCTGAGTGGGATGTACTCGACGGCGGCGAGCCTCATCTCGTCGAAGTCTCTGAGGAAATAGAACGTGAACACCGGGATCATCACCAGGTTCAAGGCGCTGGCGACGATGGCTCCCGTCTTCGACCACAGACCGACGAGCCAGGTGGTGACACCTTTGGCGACGCCGGGGAGGTGGCCCTGGGCCGTCTCTCCATATTCCGCCACGAGGGCCGAGAAATCAGCCGGGACTTTGTAATCGAACGTCGCCTCGATCCATGGGATCCCTTCGGTCTGGATCGCCAGCATCAGCCGCGGGAAGCGCTCTGAGATGCTGGAGATCTCGTGGGCGATGGTCGGGTACAGGATGAGGATGAACGCGACGAACCCCCAGAACCCCAGGCCGAGGAACAGGCCGATCGCCACGGTTCGGCGCACGCCGTGGTCCTCGAACCAGTCGATCACCGGGTCGAGCAGATACGCCACGAACATGCTCACCAGGATCGGGAAGAGCACCGACTCCACGCTCTGGAGCACGACGTAGAGCGCGACCAGCACGACCACGATTAGGACGAGCCTGGAGAGGATATATGGGTATCTACGGTAATAGTGCCAGAGTTGGGCTAGTCCGAGGCCCGACCCCAGCGCGCCCGGATCTGCCGCCTCTTCCGCCCGCTGAACTTCGTTCTCCGCCACCTCTGAATTCCCCCGACGCACAGCCTACCTCGGGGAGCGCGCGTCTCGGTGAGGGCTAACGACTGAACTTGATCGTGACCGCGTTGCCGCTCGACAGGAAGGTCAGCTTGTCAGGTCCGCGGAACAACACCGGGTTGCCCTTCTCGGGTTCGCCGGGATTCCAGTTCTTCTTCCGGAAGATCTCAAGGTACTCCCACCGGATTGGTCGCGCGTCCTTGCCGTGGTCGATGACGACTTTCTCAGGCGAGCACTCGGCGATGATTCCGTCCCGCATCGGGAGCTTGCCGCCGTTCCACGATTCGCACTCTTTGGCATTCTCCGCGGGCTCGGGTCGCTCGGGCGGGTCCGGCTCTCCGTCACCCAGGCCCGAACAGGCGAGGCAGATGGCGATGGAGACAGAGAGGGCGATGAGGCGGAGCGTTTGGCGCATGCGGGGATGCTATCAAATCAACCCCCGGAGGCGCGCGCGTGCATCTCCATGCGCCCATAGATCCGGCGATAGGGCCCGTCGCTTCCCATGAGCTCGGCATGCTGTCCTCGCTGAACCGCGTGGCCACCTTCCATGACGAGGATCTCGTCAGCCCGCTGGATTGTGGCGATTCGGTGCGTGACCACGACCGCAGTCACCTGGGGCAAGACCCGATCGAGCTGGCTCCAGAAGGCGGTCTCGGTGTCGGCGTCCAGGGCCGCAGTTGCATCGTCGAGGAGGAGGATCTTCGGCTGTCCGACCAGGGCGCGAGCCAGAGCGACTCGCTGCTGCTGTCCTCCGGAGAGCGTGACACCACGCTCGCCAACTGCGGTCTGCAGGCCGTCAGGAAAGGCAGGTAGATCCTGGGCAAGGCGGGAGACGTCCAGCGCGCCAGCCAGCTGTTTGTCGTCGATCTCTCGGCCGAGGAGGATGTTGTCTTCCAGGGTGGCGGACAGCAGGACCGGATCTTGCGGCACGTAGCCGACTTCCGCTCGAGCTGTCGCAGTCAGATCTCGGGCTCGCACGCCGCCCATCCGGATCTCGCCGCTGGCGGGCTGTCGACTCCCAGCAAGGGCCTCCAGGATCAGGGTCTTGCCAGAGCCGACCTCGCCGACGATAGCGAGCATCTTTCCAGCGGCAACCTCGAGATCGACCCCGTGTAGAAGGCATGTCTCGTCCTCGGCGACTACCGTCAGGCCGCCTGCCCGCAGATCCGGCGCCGTGGGGAGGTCCTCGGTCCCCTCGATGGCGTCGTGCACTGCCATCAGCGCCTCGAGTCGGTTCAGCGCCACCCCAGTCTGCTGGTACTTGGAGACGAACATGCCGACATCGAACATCGGGAACACCAGCAGGCTCACAAATCCCTCGAAGCTCACATACTGGCCGAGGGTGATTTCGCCGTTCAAAACCGCTGTTCCGCCCGCGAGGAGGAGCGCCACCAGGGCGAGCTGCCAGCCGTAGCCGTAGAACATGAACACGCCGATCTGCACGATCGAAGTGCGGACCTCGGCTTTGCGCTGGTTCTCGGCCTGCGCCAGGAAGCGTCTCTGGGCTGCGCCCCCCAGTCCACATGCCTGCACGATGCGGATCCCGCTGAAGGTCGTGGTCAGCTCGTCGTTGATGGCGCTGATGGACTCCTGGACCGCGCGGTAGCGGCGGCCGAGAGCCTGCTGGCTGAAGGCCTGCCCGACGATGAGGACCGGGAGCGGGAAGATGACGAACAGCGTCAGCCAGGCGTCGATGGTGAGCATTGCACCGATGCAAACCGTGACAATGAGGCTCGCTTCGAAGGTGCGGAACACGCCAGAGCACAGGAACCAGGCGATCTTATCCCCGGCATCGTCGTAGAGCCGGGTCACCAGATCTCCAGCTCGCCATCGCCGGTAGAAGTCGTCGTCGAGGCGTGTCAGGTGGTTGAACACCGCCCGCCGCGCCCTCCACTGGATGACGACGTTCATCACCGATCTGGCGCCTTGTAGCACGAGATACATGAGTGGATGTGCCATACCGACGATCGCGGTCCACATCGCCAGCTCGTTGAGGCGGACCGGATCTGCGGCGTCCTGGCGGACCTCGTCGATGAGGTACTGCCACAGCCAGGGGAAGACCGTGAGCAGCGCCGCGCTCGCAAAGCTGAGGATGACGATCATGGCCAGGACAAGGGGGGAGTCCTTCCAGACGAGGCGGAACCACTTCCAGACGACGGCGCGACTGTTCATGCTGCCACCCCGGCCTGAAGCTGCGAGAGTGCGGCGTAGATCCCACCCTTTGCGAGGAGCTCGTCGTGGGTTCCGACCTCGCGAACCCGCCCGGCGGCGAGCACATAGATCCGCTCGCAGTCCCTCACCGTGGCGAGTCGGTGGGCGACGATCACCGTGGTGCGACCGGCCTGGATCCGCTCCAGGGCCTCCTGGACCCGGGCTTCGGTAGCTGGATCCACCGCGCTGGTGGCCTCGTCGAGGACCAAGACCTCCGGATCGTTCACGAGGGCGCGTGCGAAGGTGAGGAGCTGGCGTTCTCCTCGGGATAGCCCAGTTCCTCCCTCGCTCAGGACGCGGTCGAGGGATATCTCGATCCCGAGGAAGTCGAGGGCGCGCTGGGATCTCTCGGCATCTCCGCCGAGGTTGTCGAGGACCGTGCCCGGGAAGAGGTGCACGTCCTGCAGGACCAGGCCGATCTTGTGGCGGATCTCGTCCAGGGACATGGCGCGCAGATCGACGCCATCGACGGTCACTACACCCGAGATCGGGTCCCGAAAGCGGAGCAGGAGGTTGAGGATGGTGCTCTTCCCGGCTCCGGTAGCGCCGACGATTCCGACGCGTTGACCCGCGGGAATTTCGATGTCAACGTCCTCGAGAACCGGCGTTCCTTCGATGTAGTGAAAGTCGACCGCCTTGAGCCGCAGCCCCTCGGAGACGCCCGGCCAGGGCACGGGGGTGGCGGGTTCGGTCAGGGTCGGCTTGCGATCCAGGATCTCGGCGATGCGGATGGCCGCGGATCTCGCCCGCTCGATGGCGTTGAGGTGGTGGGACAGCCGCATCAGCGGGTTGAACATCTGGCGGAGGTATCCGAGCCCCATCACCAGGGCGCCGACTGTCAAGACGCCGGCCGCGACTTGGGTCGATCCGTACCAGAGCAAGAACACCATGCCGACGGCGCGAATCATGAAGACGCCGTTGAAGTAGGTGGTGCCGATCAGGCCTCCGATGGCGTCCTTCTTGAAGACGTCGGCGTTCAGGTCTTCGGCGCGTTCCCGGGCCCAACCAGCGCGATTCATTTTTCGCAGCGTCGGCATCGCGCGGATGTGTTCGGTGAGGAAGCCGGTCAGCACGGCCTTCACCTGGCGCATGGCGATATAGTAGGGTGGCGCAATCTTTCGGAAGATGGCGAAGGCGATGATGTAGGGCGGAATGACTGCGAACACCGGCAGCGCGATCTCCGGTGCCGACATCCACATCACCGCGAACATGCCGAAAAACAGCGTCAGATCCGCCGGGATGGAGAGGATCACCTCTGTGAACAGCATGCGAAGGGCTTCGGTGTCGCCCTGAACCCGCGTGATCAGCTTTCCTGAGGGGTTCTCGTCGTGCAGAGCGAGATCGTGTCCGACGAGGTGCTCGAAGAGCTCACCCTTGAGGCGCAGCATCGCTCGCTGGGCGACGATCTCGATGCCGATCCGCGCCGCGTAGGTCGTGACGAGGGTTCCGACGATCACTGCGAGATAGGTCGCGGCGCGCCATTGCAGGCCGACGAGGTCGTTGTTGGCGATGTCCACGTCTATGGCACGGGCGAGGAGCCAGGGTCCCGCCAGGCTCGTGCACGTGGCCAGCAGCAGGCCCCCCACGCTGAGCAGGAGGAGGCCTACGTTGTCCCGAAACATCGGCGCAAGCCGTACGAGTGGGTGCCGCATCACTCACGGCATAACTCAGATGACGCCCAGCTCGCGACCGACCTCGGTGAAGGCGGCAATGGCCTTGTCGAGATGGGCTCTGGTGTGGCCAGCACTGACCTGGACGCGGATTCTGGCCTTGCCCTTGGGGACCACCGGGTAGCTGAAGCCGATCACGTAGATTCCGCGCTCGAGCATGGCGTCTGCCATCGTGCCCGCCAGGGAGGCGTCTCCGAGCATGAGGGGGACGATGGCGTGCACCCCGGGGCGGATCGCGAAGCCCGCTGCGGTCATCTGCTCGCGGAAGTACCGGGTGTTGTCCTCGAGCCGATCGCGGAGCTCGGTGGTCTCGGAGAGCATTTCGAACGCCTTGATGGCGGCACCGACGATTGCGGGCGCGACGGTGTTCGAGAACAAGTAGGGCCGGCTGCGCTGGCGGAGCATCTCGATGATCTCCTTCCGACCGGAGGTAAATCCACCCGACGCGCCTCCCATGGCCTTGCCGAGGGTGGACGTCACCACGTCGACGCGGCCCATGACACCGCGGTGTTCGATGCTCCCGCGTCCGGTGGGGCCGGTGAAGCCGGTGGCGTGGCTGTCGTCTACCATCACCAGTGCGTCGTACTTCTCCGCCACGTCGCAGAGCAGGTCGAGGCGGGCGATATCGCCGTCCATGCTGAAGACGCCGTCGGTGGCGACCATGATCCGTCGGGCTCCTGCCTCGCGAGCGGCGATCAGCTGCTTCTCGAGATCCTCCATGTCGTCGTGCAGGAAGCGGAAGCGCTTGGCCTTGCAGAGCCGAACCCCGTCGATGATCGATGCGTGGTTCAGGGCGTCGGAGATGATGGCGTCTTCGCTGCCGAGGATAGTCTCGAACAGTCCGGCATTGGCGTCGAAACAGGAGGTGTAGAGGATCGTGTCGTCGGTCTGCAGGAACGCGGAGATCATGCCCTCGAGCTTCTTGTGGATGTCCAGCGTGCCGCAGATGAAGCGAACCGAGGACATGCCAAATCCATAGGTGTCCAAGGTGTCTTTGGCGGCCTGGATCAGGTCGGGATGATCGGCGAGTCCGAGGTAGTTGTTGGCACAGAAGTTCACGACCTCCTGGCCCTGCTGGACGCGGATGTCGGCGGCCTGGGGAGAGACGATGATGCGCTCGTCCTTGTATGTGCCCGCGGCTCGGATGGAATCGAGTTCACCCTTGATGGAATCGCCGACTAGACCGTACATCTGACCTCCTGGGAAGTCGCGCAAAGTATCACGACCTTTCGCCGTGACGTTGATTTCACTGGACTTCCGGCTTTGAAACGGGCAAGTTGTCGCCTCTCCACGGCCCGTCCGGGAGGCTCTGTGCGCGCCATTCTCCCTGTTCTTCCGTTGCTTCTCGCCGCATGTAGCGGTGGCTCGCTCAAGATCCCCAACGAAGAACTGACGCTGCGTGTCGACGGGCCGACCTATGGGCAGTTCCACGGCGACGAGCTGATCACGGTGGAGGGACAGGTCACCGGCTCAAGAGCGATTGTGTGGGTAGAAGGCCGGGAAGTGAACGTTGGAAGCGATGGGTCGTTCCACGTCGAGCTCCCTGTAGATGGTCCCTATCGAAATGTCGATGTCGAGGCCGCCAATCCCAAGAACCATCTGCGTGAGCGCATTCCGGTGTTCTCCGGCCACGATCCCATGGAGACCTGGCCAGGTGGACTGTCGCTGCGCTTCACCCCCAGAGGCCTGGACCGCATCGGCGAGGTCCTCGGTCAGACGATCGACGATCTGCAGCTCTTCGAGGGCTTGGCCCAGGGAATCGGCGCCACCGCGACCCACGAGCCCACCCAGGTGACGCTGATCCCCAGCGACGACGGCATCGAGCTGGTGGCGACCATCCTCGATCTCGAGTTCGAACTCGGCTTCGATGTCTTTGGACTCGGCGACCTGAAGATTGGCTTCGACGAGATAGCCATCGGTGCCACGGCGCTGCCCGAGGTGAACCAGCAGGGCGTCATCACCCTGTCTCTCACCGATGCGACGGTGGTGATGGGCTCCCCGATCCTCGAGATCGGTATGCTCAACCCGCAGGTCCTCGAGGATCTGCTCGGGGGGCTCACTGGTGGGCTCGGCGGCCTCCTCGATGGCCTCCTCGACGGCGTGCTCGGCAACACCGGCATTCCCTTGGGCGGTCCGTTCGACTTCGAAACCGATCTCATGGGCATGACCGTGTCGATGAGCATCGACGACCTGTTCTCTGATGTCGACGGTCTGGGCATCGTGCTCGGCATGGGCATCGGCGACGATCCGGTGCCCGTCACCGTCGTCACCGCGCCCTCTTGGATCGGGGGCGGCACCGCGGACCTGACCGTCGGAGTGCACGAGGGGCTCTTCCAGCTGCTCCTCACCAGCGATCTGCTCGATCTGCTCAACCAGGATCTGAACCTGGGCGGCCTGTTCGGAACCATCCTCGGCACCACCATCGAGTCCCTGCCCGGCGGCTACATGGCCCCGGAAAACACCGGCTGGTGCCTGAGCATCGATCCCGGAGAAGCCCGAGTCGCGCGCCTCCAGAAGGGCACAGACCCTCTGGCCATGCTCTATCTGCCCGACATGACCTTCGACGTCGGGTACAACACCGCGACGACCAGCTGCTCCCCGTGGCTCGAGGCGTCGGTGGAGCTGGAGATAGGGTTCGTCGTAGAAGACGGTTCCAAGCTCGGTCTCGACATGAACGTCGCTGGCGGCATCGTCGAGCGCTACGAGTCCACCGGAAACTGGACCGAGGACGAGGTCATCGCCGGTCTCGGTGGCCTTCTCGAGGGCGTCATGGGCCTGGTCGGTGGGCAACTCGAGTTCGATCTGGCCGATATCCTCGGCGGCGGAAACCTCGGTGGCGGCTTGCTCGGTGATGTGAGCATGACCATCCTCGACTCCGAGCAGCTCGAGCGAGCCAATGGCGAGAAGATCGAGGGGCTGTACGGCCTGCCGCTGAGGCTCTGGGACTGATCTTCCTCCTGCTGGTTGCATGCCTGGGCCAATCTCAGCCCGTCACTCCCGAGCCGGTGACGCCACCTAGTGCGGATCTGGCGACCACCCTGGCGTTCTTCGAGACTCGGCCCATCCCGGAACGGCCTCTCGGGATCGGGCTGAAGCCGGTGTTGGGGGTCGAGAATCTCTCGGCCGAAGCCTGCGGCATATGTCACCCCGAGATCGCGGCTGAGTGGAAGGTCTCGGTTCACGCGCAGGCGTGGGTAGACCCGCAGTATCAGGTCGAGATTGCCAAGGGAGGCAACCGCTGGATGTGCTTGAACTGCCACACGCCGCTGTTGGTCCAGCAAGATGTCTGGCCTTCCGGCCTGATCGACGGGGATGTGGATCGGCCGATTACGGCTCCTAATGCCGACTACGATGCGGCTCTCCGGGACGAGGGCATCACCTGCTCGGCTTGTCATGTGCGGGACGGCGTAGTCATCGGGCCCGGGCTCGGCGGTGAGTCTCCGCATCCGGTGCAGATCGATCCGACCTTCCGTACCGGGGAGATGTGCAACCGCTGTCATCAGGCCGAGCTCACCTATGAGGGCAAGAGCTTCATCTGCACCTTCACGACGGCCGCCGAGCTCGCGGCCGGTTCCTGGGCCGACGAAGCGACGTGTCCGAGCTGTCATATGCCGACGATCTCGCGGGCTGCGGCGCTTGGGGGGCCGGTGCGGGAGGTTCGCCGGCACTGGTGGAAGGGGGCGGGAATCCCGAAGATCCCGGGCTCCTATCCTCCTGACGAGGCCAACAGTCCGGGGATCGACGTGCGTGGGATCTGGGGGGAGAACCTGACGATCGAGATGGAGAATGCTCGGGCGGGCCACATGCTTCCCACTGGCGATCCCGAGCGTTGGATTGCGGTCGGGGTTCGCTTCCGGGACGACGCAAACCGGGAGGTTGGGACCTGGGACTACCGCATCGGGCAGCGCTGGGAGTGGAATCCCACCCCGGTGAAGCTCGGCGATAACCGGCTGGCTCCTCGGGAGATCCGTACCAAGGAGGTCCCCATTCCGGCGGGAGCTGTGAGTGCAGACATCGAGGTCTGGAGTCACCGAATATCTGATGCAAACGCCGAGTATCACGATCTCGGCGACTACCCACGCAAGGTCCAGACCCACAAACTCAAAGCGGGGTCAGGTCTTGAACAACAGTTAGACGCCGGACCATAATGCGCTTCGTACCTTGGCTGTTCTAGGGGTCAGGTCTTGAACAGCAGGTTCGTCACCAACTAGCGGCCTCGGATTTCCTTGTTGAGCCCGACGGTCTGCCGCTATCTGCCCTCTATGCCACGTACACCACGCCAAGATCATCCCGGTGCTCGCCACCACATCTACAACCGAGGCGCTCGGCGAGCGAACGTCTTCGTCTCTGATCGAATCCGTAGGAAATTCCTGGAGTTTCTGGCGCGACTGCCGGAGCGTCATGCCGTTGTCGTGCACGGCTACGCGCTCATGGGGAACCACTACCACCTCCTGGTCGAGGTGCCGCGCGGCAACCTCAGCATCGCGATGCGTGATCTGATCGGTGACTTCAGCCTGTGGCTGAATCGCGTCCACGGTTGGGACGGTCCGGTGTTCAAGGGGCGCTTCCAGAACAGGCTGGTCGAGACCGACGGCTATTGGACGCATCTGCTCGCCTATCTCCACTGCAATCCTGTTCGATCCGGTTGGGTTTCGGATCCCGCGGAGGCGGTCTGGACGAGCTGCAAGGCGTACTATGGGCTGGTGGAGGCGCCCGAGTGGCTCACAACATCGGAGCTCCTGGCGCAACATGGTGGTGCGAAGGCGCTCGCGTCCTACACGGCGGAGGTCGCCGCGGATCGCGAGCTTGGCCCTCCGGAGTTCGACCCGGAGACGTGGTGCTCGCCGACCTCCACCGAAGTGGTAGGGCAGGCGAGGGCCGCGCGGAAGGCGTCGGTGGACGAAGCTGTAGCCCAGGTAGCCGCCATTACTGGGCTCGAGGTTGTCGACCTCCTGCGGTCGGGTCGGCGCTCGGAGCCCGAGACGGCCGTGTTGGCTTGGTGGCTGAGCCGGTCAGGCGGGGTCACTCAGAGCAGGCAGGCGCAGCTGATGGGCGTGTCGCCAAGCGCGATCAGCTATCGAGTGAGGCGCGCCGAGAGACTGCGAGACAGGAGACCGGACTGCCTCGAGGCCGGTTGGATGAGGGAGCTCGTGGCCACGCCCTAGGGTCGAAAGACCTGACCGCGAGTACCGTGCGTCTATGGTGAGCTTCGTCAACTGTTGTTCAAGACCTGACCCCCCTAGGAGCCTCCTTTGGAAGGCCATTTTGGGCGCTCCATCAACTGTTGTTCAAGACCTGACCCCTATAGGGTGCGTCGGATCTTCTCTTTGAGGTCGGTGTCCACCTCGTGCTGGATCACACCGCGGATGTAGGCCTCGGTCGCCTCCCGGACCCGGTCTCCCCACTCGTTGTGAGTCCGGCTCTCCCAGAAGGCGAGGATCTCGTCCAGGCGGGCATCCTGGCTCTCCAATGGCCCGTCGGTGACCAGCGGCACGCCGTCCTCCCAGCAAGAAGCCAGGCGATCGGGCAGGTCGTTCACTGTGCGATCGACGTTCAGGTCTGCGACGCGGTTGCTGAGCTCCGCGAGGTCCTCGCCGACAGCCTGGTGGGTCCGGGTCTTGACGTGCGCCAGTTTGGTCGGCGAGATCACCAGACCACCGATGCGAATGCACTGATGAGGGGAGAGAATGCAGGGCATCCAGGCGAGGGGAGGGGCCTCGCGCTTGAACCAGCTGTCCGGCGTCTCGCCTTGGATTCCCTGGCGGCGGTGCTCCATCCAGCCGTCGTCGTGGAGCACGACCTTGCCCCGCCAGACCGTCTGGTTCTTGAGGATTGTCTTGCCATCCTTCTCCTTGATCTTCGTGAAGCCCTGGTCCTTGAGATCGGCGATGACCTGCTGTCGCGCCGCTTCGACCTCCAGCTGCCCAAAGACGATGATCTCCTCGGCGGCGTCGGGGTCTTCCGTGTCCTCGGGCTCGGCGGCCAGTGCGGTGTGGAGGAGGGCGGCGGCGAGGGCTAGCATGCTCTACGGTGTAGCATGCTCGTCACCCTGTTGACCCTGGTCGCGTGTCGTCCCGACGCCGCAAACATAGACTCTGCCGCCGCGGATCCCACGGGTCCTCCCGTCATCGAAGACGGCTGGTATCCCCTCGATGACGTGCTGCGACTCAATCACGTCCAGGCCCGCGGAACCCACAACAGCTACCATATACAGTCCGAGAATCCGGTAGACGCCTCCCATTACTACACACACGCCCCACTCGATGTGCAGCTGGAGGAGCAGGGGGTTCGGCAGTTCGAAATCGACCTCCATTACCGGGAGGGAGAGGGCTTCGAGGTCTTCCACCTCCCCGGGGTGGACGAGGTCACAACTTGTCTCGCTTTCACAGATTGCCTGGGCACGATCAAGGGCTGGTCCGACGCCAACCCGTACCACATGCCGATCATGATCTGGCTGGAGCCGAAGGACGAACTCGATGCCATGGTGCCGGGCATGGGACTCATCGATGGCCACTACGGCGACCTGGACGACGAGATCTGGAGCGTGTTCCCAGACTGGCAGGTCCTCACGCCCGACGCGGTTCGCGGGGAGCACGAGACCCTTCCTGAGGCCCTTTCCGCAGATGGATGGCCAACTCTCGGCGAGCTCCGAGGCCGAGTGGTCTTCTCGCTGCTCGATAGTAGCAACCACCGGGACAACTACAAGGCGGGCGCCGAGAATCTCGCGGGTAAGGCGATCTTCGTCGACGCAGATGACGTGACGGACCCATTCGCCGCCATGTTCAAGATGAACAACGCCCAGACGGACTTCGACAGGGTGCAGGAGCGCGTGGCGGCGGGCTTCCTCATCACCAGCAACGCCGACGGTGCCGACAACGACGATGCCACCAACACCTCGAAGCGCGACGACTCGCTGGCCTCGGGCACCCACTTCCTCAGCAGCGACTCGCCAGCGGACGACGGAGGCTACTACCTAGAGGTTCCCGGAGGCTCGCCAGCGAGGTGCAACCCTGTCTTTGCGGACGCAAGCTGCACCAGCGCCGACATCGAGCGTCTACCGTGAGCAGGTCTGGTGGGCGCCCGGGTCGGTCCGGAACGGATCGGAGTTGATTTCCGGGCAGTTCGCGGCGATCGCGTTCTTGAGAGCGAGGACCTCTGCATATTCGAGGGCCATGCTGTCGAAGACGATGGGGAAGGTCGCGTCCGTCCCGTTGACGATCTCGTCGAGGAGCGTGTCGTAGAGCCCTTCGCTGTCACCGGTGACCCACATCTCGTCGAAGTTGCGCACGAAGTCTGCCACCAGGCCCGGATAGCGATCAACGGTGTAGAAGGCGACGTTCTCGATGGTGTCGAACTCCGCGTTCGCACTGAAGTTGTAGCTGCCCGAGGCCACGATCTCCTCGTCGACGACGATGTACTTGTGGTGCATCTGGTCGGCGTAGGTGTAGTCCCACCGGTAGCTGTAATACTTGAACTTCAGGGGTACGCCGGCATCGAAGAGCGCCCGACCGAAGTGCAGGCCTTGCTCGCGGCAGTCGGCGATGTCGCCTTCGTCGGTGGCCTCGGCCATGCAGTCGTCGTAGTCGCCCTCTTCTTCGCCGTAGTACCAGGCCGAAGTGTATTCCTGGCCATCGAGGTAGACCTGGATGTCGACGTGGGGGTCGGCGGCGGCCTTGGCGATGACGGCTTCGGCGATGGGGCGGGCCCGGAAGTGGCCACTGGCGATGCGGATCGAGGAGTCGGCGCTCCAGATGAGGTCCACCAGCTCTTCGGCGACACCCCAGTCGTCCCCGTCCCGCGCGAAGGTCGGGCCGTAGGTGTTGGAGACATAGGTGCGGAAGTTGTCCGAGGTGAAGATGGCGTCGGAGCCCTCGGCGGCGTCGATGTCTGCTTGCGTGATCTCGACGGACTCGACGTGGGGGATTGCCTCGTTCCAGACGAAAGTCCTGGAGTTCTCCCAGAGCAGGTTGAACTGTCGCTGGTACTGCAAGACCAGCTTGTCGTCGTCTTTCAGAAAGACGGTGTTCTCGTCGTACCGGGTGCCGGCGGAGTAGCTCCAGTTGCCGCTGCCGTTGATCAGAGTGGCGTTTGAAGCTTGGTTCGCGTCGTCTCGCGGACCGTCCACGATGGCGTACTTGTTGTGCATGATCTTGTTGACGTAGCGGACCTCGATTCCGGCGTTCTCGAGCTCGGCGGAGCGGCTTCCCTCGGGGTCTTTGTTGTCGTCGCCAGCTCCGTCATAGATGACGCGGACCGAGACGCCGCGGGCGGCGGCCCGGGCAATGGCCTCGCGCGTGGCGTAGTCGCTCATGCTGTACATGGCGATATCTGCCGATGCGGTGGCGTTGTCGAGGATCTCCTGGACTCGCGCGAGGTGGGAATCGGAGTACCACTGCGGCGACATGATGATCTCGGTCGAGCAGGTCGCGGCACCGTAGGCATCGAAGGCCTCGACGGAGGACGGGCCAACGTAGGAGACATCATCGAGCTCGGTGAGGGACATGAAGACGTGATCGTCGGCGGTTCCCGGGGTCGCGTCGCCGCCGTCGCGGATGCCGATGATGTTGGTTGCGCCTCGGCTGTAGACGCCGATGGCGACGAGATCGGCCTGGTTGGTGTCGGCGTCGTTGACGAGCGCGAGCACGGTGTCGGTGGGACAGGTGTCGACAAAATCGCCAGCGCAGGTGTTGACGCCGTAGTCCAGTAGGGAGGTCATCGCGACGGTCCCGACCTGACTGACCGCATCGACCTCTTCGAGGGAGGCGTACCCGTCGGCGTCGCGGCTGTTGATGAGGCTGTTTGCGGCGCGAGTATGGAGCCCGGCGGTCTTCAGGATCTCGGCGTCGTCGGCGTCATTGATGAGGGTGAGGATCGCAGAGGTCTGGCAGGCCGTGGCGTCCAGGAGGAGGTCGCTGGTGTCGGCCGTGGACAGAGAGTTGGCGGTGCAGGCTGCCAAGGCGATGGCTGGGATGAAGCGAAACACGACTGCCTCCGTGAAAACACAGATTCAAAAGGGGCCGTAGGTTTCGTTTGCATCGCGGCGAGGTGGTTCGGCTTCACGAGTCGCGATGGGCTGCGCTGCAGCAATACCCGACTAAGGTGGTCAGATTTCCGGGGCAAGGAAAAAGCAATGCAGTGAAATCCTGCGGGTCAGATGGAGGGGGATCGGTGGTCGGGAGATTGGTGGGTGCCCCCAGAGAACCCCGCCGCCTCTCCAGTCGGAGGCGTGTAGGTCTGGCTCGGAGATCGCGTGATCCACTGGGGT
>PJEL010000610.1_pt1 | contig 41680 bp, 57 predicted proteins | sample 1853271 | NCBI WGS metagenome assembly PJEL01 (sample SAMN08108733, study PRJNA415343) | Invertebrate metagenome, whole genome shotgun sequencing project. | host: Globobulimina | place: Sweden: Gullmar Fjord | collected 2015-08
GAACCCCGAGACGACCGAAAATCCCGTCGAAAGTACAGAGACGACCGAAAATCCCGTCGAAAGTACAGAGACGACCGAAAATCCCGTCGAAAGTACAGAGACGACCGAAAATCCCGTCGAAAGTACAGAGACGACCGAGCCCGAAACCGATTCATCCGGATCGACGGATGAAACTCCCCCCGAGCCGGAAGAAGAGCCGGAAGAAGACGGTCTCCCTTCCGAGACGGTTCTCGTCGAACGCGTCCAAGACGTGCTCTCGATGATCGAGACCGAAGCGAGGTCGACAAATTGGCCCGGATACGAAGGGAACGAGAAACTGAGCGAAGTCGCGAATCACGTCTGGCATCGAGCGGCTCGGAAGGTTTGCGAGCAGGTTCGGAAGGGGTTGGATATTGCCTGAGGTTCCCCCGAAGATCGCCCACGAAGACCGCCCCGACCGGAGACTCGTAAACCGGTCGGGCGGTCGTCTTTTGCAACGGCGGTGCTCTTGGGTAAACACCTGCGGGGCTTGCGGGCAGTATCACGGAAAAGTCTGGGGCGGGTCGGCGGAGGTCGCGTCGATCGAGGTTCACGTTAATTGCGAGTGTATCGATATTCCGATCGAGCCCGGGGAAGAGTCTTTCGGCTATCCGTCGATCGACGAAATCGCTCCCGAGCTCTCGTCGATGCAACAACGGCGGTTAATGGGGCGGGGGAATTTTCAACTCTGGCAATCCGGGAAAGTTCCCTTCGAGAAGATCGTAACGAAGCGGCGAATCCGGTCTTTTGCTCAGGTCTCGTCGAAGCTCCGACCCCCGAAGGGAATTCTCTCGGGGAGCCCGGACGTTGTCGAGCGGAATCTCTCGAACTGGTATCGAGACGAGTTCGGGCTGACGGGGGGAAATCCCACGTCAGCGGCTCGGGTGCGGATGAGTCTCGCGGATCAATCCCGGATTCTCGGTCGTGAGTTCGAGGCAACGCTCCAAAACTTCCGGCTTACGGAAAAAGAGCTCCGTCTGATTTGGGGAAAATCGGTGACGAATCGAATCCTGACGGGGCAAGTCGGATTGCGGGTCGAGCTCGAAGGGATGATCGGGACGACTCCGACCGCACGGCTCTATTCGGGAGCGATTACGATCGACCAAGTCGCGTCCGCGATCCGAACCGCGTCGGGGACTGGGCAGTCTGCGGAAGAGATACTTCTGAAACTCGAACCCCCGGGGGGGTAACGAAAGGGCGAAATGACGGCATTCAAATTAGAAAAAGAGTTAACCCCGTTTTTCGTCGCTTGGCTCGAAGAGCGGGGCTTCGACGTCGTCCCCGAGTACGGAGTCCCCGGGAGCGGCGGGATTTGTGACCTCGTCGGGTTCCGGTTCGCGGAGCGGGTCGGGCGTCCGATTCCGCGGCTGATCGAATTTGTTGCGATCGAGCTCAAATTAAAGAGGTTGATGGAGGTTTACGAGCAAGCCCGGTCGAATCTTTACGGAGTTGATCGAAGCTGGATCGGGATTCCGGTCGGGGTCTACGAGCGGGGGAGACCCGAGACTCGTCGGCTCTTGCTCGACTCCGGGGTCGGCATTCTCGAAATCTCCGACGACGGGGCAATCTCGGAGCTCTTGACCGCGAGACCCCAACACCAGAAAATAAACGACGGGGATTGGCGTAATTACTGGCGTCTCGTCCGTCGGCACCGAAACCGAAAGAAGCTCGAAAATGACCAAAACGGATAACGGAATCGTGGAGCTCACATGGCCCGGAAAGAATGCGGACAAGCCCCCGCGGATCGTCGGGATCGAAGCCGTCCCCCGGCTCTGCTTCTCCGCGACGATGGCGAATATGATGCAGTTGCAGGCGGAGCTCGGGGGAATCCCCTTCTGCTCCGCGACGTCCTGCTCTTTCCACGTCGGGATGCACCAAGCAATCGCGAATGCGAAGAAGAGCTTCCCGGGGGCGGAGTATTTTCTCGCGTTCGACTTCGACTCGATCTTCTCCCCCGAAGACGTGGTCGACCTCTTGCGGATTCTCGACGAGAACCCGGAGATTGACGCGGTCTTCCCGGTCCAAATTCACCGGGCAAGGATGCGTCCGTTTTTCTATTCCGACGAGCGGGATTACTCGGGCGATCTTACAGAGATCGACGGATTCGGCCATTTCGGACTTACGTTGATCCGTGCTAGTGTTTTCTCGGATAAGATTACAACGGAGCCCGGCTCCCGCGAAGTCCCCAAGCCGTGGTTCTACGACCGACCGGACGGGGATGGGAATTACGGAGCGGGCGGTCTCGACGCGGATATCTCTTTTTGGCGGATGCTTCGAAGCAAGGGCGGACGGATCGTCCAAGCGAATACCGTCGAAATCGGCCACTTGGAGCTTATGATTATCTGGCCCAAGGGGACGGGGGTAACGGTCCAAGAGGTTACTGACTTCGAGCGGGGCGGGTCTCCCGACCGCGAGAAATTCCGGGAGGGTTGGGTTCGGGAGACGTACGAAAAACGGACCCCGTATCTCGACAACGCCCGGAACCCGAAGAAGAAGAAGAGCCACAAAACGCGAAAGGCAGGCAGGAAATGACCTCCACTCCGACCGACTTAACCACCCGGCAGACGAACAAGCTCGCCCACGATCAAGATTTCTTCCGGTTGGAGCCCCAAGCGTTCGACGATTCGGCGGGGGTTCTCGCGAAGGGGACGGACGGGGAATTTGTTGCGGCGGGATTCGCGTTCACTTCCGCGTCCGCGGACTTCGTCTCCCGGGAGATCGCGGCGGGAGACGTTATCGAGCTCCAAGGAGCATCGGAGACGCTTCTCGCCCGGGTTACGGCGGTCGGGGATCTTAATTCCCTTACTCTCGCGAGACTCGAAACGATCGGGGGAACCGGGGAAGAGTTCGATCTCGAAGCCACCATCACCTACCAGATTAAGACTCTCGACTGGTATTACCACCGGGCATCCTACGAGCTCGGGGTTAACCGGCTCCGTCTCGACGATCCGAATAAGAAGCTCACGGACACGGACACCGGGGACGACTATACGAATATCTGGAACCCGGAACCGCTCTGTCTTGCGGTCGCACACCGGACCCTTGCGATTTTCTTCGAGTCGCGGAACCACGAAGACGAAGACTCGCCCTTGGCCCGGAAAGCCCGGTATCATCGAGAGCAATCCGACCAGTTAATGATTACGGCTCGGGTGATTCTCAAAGAAGAGGGAAGCGACCGACCGACGGAAGAGCGGTCTCTCGGATCGCTTCAACTTTCGAGAGGTTAAGAAATGGCGGACGATTTACGACGACTCCGACTCAGTCTCGAATCAATGTCCCGAAAGCTCGGGGATAATCGGGAAATGGTCGAAGACGCCCTTGAAATTATCGAGCTCGATATCGAGCGGCGGATCGACCGTGGGGTCGATATCGAGGGGGAACCGTTTGCTCCGCTCTCCCCGGCATATAAGAAGCGGAAAGAGAAAACGCACCCGGGGCAGGCAATACTTAAACGAACCCGGACGATGATCTCCGGGAAGATGATCCAGAAAAAGGTCTCCGTCTGGTCCGGGCAGAATCGGTCGGAGGGGCGGATAAAGTATCTCACCAAATATGCGAAGTATCACCAAGAGGGCGGGAAGAAGCTCCCGAAGCGAGCTTTTGCGGGAATTACGGAAGACGCTCTTCGAGAGATCGACAAGTCGAACGCGGAGCACCTTCGAGACATGCTCAAAAACGCCCACGGATAAGGGGATCAATGGCGAATAATTACGAACTTGTAATCATCGACCGGCTCGTGACCGACCTTATCGTGTTAAGCGACGATATTAAGGGGAAGTCGACGAAAGCGTTCCAGAACGGGATCGAGGTCGTCCCGCTCCACGCTATTAAGCGTTGGGTCGGCTCTCTCGATTCGCGGGCTCGGGTTCCTGCGTGTGCGGTTCTTTCGAGGGGATCGCAGCTCGTCGAAGATTCCGAAGGGGCTCCCGCTACTCGGGTCCAGTTCGAGCGGATTTGGCTCGGGTTCGCGGTCGTGCTCCGGGGACCGAAAGACCGGTCGGGGAGTTGGCGGGAAGTTCTTACAGATATGGTCGATCTTTGGAACCGGGTTCAAATCCAAGCGGAGACCTCGTCGGATACGCTTTTTGCGGCGGACACGATTGCCGACGGACCAGATGGAAGCTATTTTTTGTGGGGAGACGAAATCGAACGCCCCGACGATCTCGCGGAAGAGTTTCTTTTTCGTGGACGAATGATCGGATTTGGCCAACACTACGGAGCCGGGAGAACCCGGTAGAATAGGAAAATGCTATGGCAGAAGTTGCCCTTCGAGTTGCCCAACCTACCGGGCTCTACAACGCGGTCGCTCTCGTCGATCTTCGGTCTTTTAACATCGCCCGGAGAATCGACTCGACTTCGATCGGGAAGCGACCGTCTCACGCTCATATTTCGACGGTGCAGGTCCACGGAGCGGGGACGTCCGGGACTTTCGTAATCGGGGACGAAGCCGATGCGAACCGGCTCGTCATGCTTACGGAAGCGAATCGGACAGAGAAGATTCTCGCTTTAACGTCGGTTGGCGTTCACTCGGAAGCGGATATCGTTTACACGATGGCGAAAACCGCTCTGACCGCGTTCCCCCAAAATCTCGGATCAGAATTCAAAGGTGCGAGGACGTTCTCGTTCGGATTTGAAGCTCGTTCGACCGACGGATCGACGGACCCGATCGTCGTTTCTTAGACCTCAACGGGGGCTTGGGGGGAGAATGATTCGACCCCCCGGTCTCTTTTTTCTTTACTTCTAACCCACGAAAGGGCGAATTATGTTCAATATTATTTTCATCGACGGAGAGAAACTCGCGGCTGAGATTTCGCATCCCTCCACCGAAGAGGCTCCGACCCCCCAGCAGGTCGACTCGGTCCGTCTTCTCCAAAAACTCGGGAATGATCTTTCTGACGACGGAGACGGGAACGATTGGGTCGAAGCGAAGAGCCCCCCTGAGTCCGGCGAAGATAACGGTTTTCAACCCTTAATCGAATACGGCGGTCAAATAATGGTTCGAGCCAACATCGCCCGGACGGATAAGGGACCGACCGGTCGGGATGGTTATTACATTTTCCCGATTGCGGACCCGGGAGCAGCGATCGACCAACCGGTCGACGATTACGAATGGACGAAGATTTCCGACTCCGCGATGGGTGGCGTCCGAAAAAGTGCTTAATCGCAAACCGGGGAGGGCGGACGTTGTCCGGGATATTGGATCAGGAACCCCGAAAAAGTGGTTAATCGCAAATGGAAAACGACCTCGTCGAAGAAACTGGCTCGAAGATGCGGGGGGAGACCCCGAACGAAGCTCTGCGGACGGTTCGGTTCCGTCGGGAGTTCGAGATTGCGGGAGCCCCGATCGTTCTCGCGGGGGAGACGTGGTTAATCCCCATCGCGGAAGAAATCTGCTTCCGGGTTTCCGGAGGGAGCTCGGTCGCGATCGAAGCTCCCGACGACGATCCCGGGGAAGACGATTATCTCGAAGACCTGAACCGAGTCGCGACCGACGACCGCCCCGACTCCCGCTCTGATCTCGATCTGCTCCGAATCGGGGTCGAGTTTTTGATTCGGTGTCTTCGTATGAACTACGATCTCCCGGACGACGAGGTCGAAAAGGTCGTTAACCGATCGATCTTAGAGACGGAAGCGGCGATCGAGGCTTGCGTGATTACTCGCTTCTTGCCGTCATCTCGATTAAAGTTCGTAATCTCGATGATCCGTCTCGGGAACCGCTGGGTCCGAGATCATCCCGAATTCGCGGAGAGAATCGAAACCGCCACGCAAGCCGATAGAATTCCTGACCCCCCGACCGAAACCAACCCGGAGAATCCCGAATGCCTCTCCGAGATACCGTAATAATCGTTTATAAAGTAGCGGCATCCCAAGCCGTCGCGGGGATGCGGAAGCTCGTTTCTGGCACGAAGGATGCGGAGCAATCGTCGAAGGAATTAAAGGGGGAGCTCTCGGGACTCGATAAAGCTACAGACAAGGTTGCGGCATCCGCGGGTCGGATGGTCGCGGGGTTTTTGGGGATTAATACGGTCCGAGCTGCGGTAACAGCACTAATCGACGACGTCGAGAAGCTCGCGGATTCCAGTCGAACCACCGTCGATAGTTTGGTCGACCTGATGGCTCTCGACCCTGCGAACGCGACCGCCAACGTCGCGGCGGCAACCGAATTTGCGAAAACCGCGGGACGAGGGATCGGGGAGACCGGAGACGCTCTCTTCCAGTTTCTCTCCGCGACCGGCGATCTTACTCGGGATCAGCAGCAGGCATTATTCGGAGAGGTTACGGAAGCGACTGCGATCTCCGGTCCCGGGACGTCGACGAAAGAGGTCGCGGACCTCTTCGGAACCGCTCAGACGATCTCGGGGGAGCAGGATTTCCAGAAGCTCGGGAACATTCTCCGAGCGGGTGCGGTCGAAGGGAAGCTCGACACCGGGAAACTCGCTCGATTCCTTCCCCGGCTTCTCGCTCCGGGGCAAGCTCTCGGGCTCGAACTTGAAGAGACGACGGGGCTTTTTGCGGCGGCTTCTCGGATTACAGGGAAACCCGAAGAAGCGTCGACCGGTCTCGCTGCTTTTATGCGGACCGGACTTATCGACGAGGGGCTTCGGGAGAAGTTCGGGATTTCTCAAAACCCGCTCGAAGCAATTGCCCAACTTTCCGCTCGGGGCGGGTTCGACCTCGAACAGGCGAAAGAGCTCGCGGGCGGGGAGGGAGCGGCTACGTTGCTTTCCTTGGTGAATCGACCAAAGGTATTATCGACGGCTCTCGGGGGCGTACAGAGGTCGGCTCGGAGCTCAGAAGACCGGGACGAACTCGAATTTAAAGAGCTTATGAAAAACCCACTCTTCCGGGCTCGGTTTATCGACGTCCGCGGAGAAATCGAGCAGGAACAAGCTCAACTCGACGCGGAATCTCTCGCGGGTCGTGGTGCTCGTAATACGATCGACGCCCAATTAAGGAACCAAGGGGTCGGGGTTTTTGGTCGGGCGATCGGTCGGGAAGCATCCAAGGTTGTTGAATCGTTCGGCGGAAGTGCGGAAACCCAAGCAATTGTCCAAGGGTTTGGTTCGGCGGCTTTAACTGCCCCGATTTCTCCGAGCACTACATCGTTAGGGCGGGGGACCGGTGCTCAGATGATCGTAAACGGGGACGTGATTACCAACGGCGGGATGAAGGTCTCCGAACCGACCCCCGCTCGGGATACTGATGGTGGACCGGGCGGAGACGAGGGAGGTCGAAACTAATGGCGAGCTTTGCGGGAACCAATTTATCGACGTGGGGAATCTTCGACCTTGGCGGACGCTTTCGGAAGCCCGGACTCTCCCGGCAAATCTCCGAGCAGACCGCCCCCGGGGTTAACGGATCGTTTCTTCTGATCGGCGGGAAGAAGCCCCAATCGTTTGCGGCTCCGCTTCGGATGCGGGGGGTCTCCCCGGACTCATATAACGCGGCTCAAGCTCTTTTGCTCTCCCACCATAACGATATTAACGATCTTATTGGGACGACCGCGACGTTCGAGGATGACGACAACGTAAGCTACGAGGATTGCTCCCTGCTCGACGCTGACCCGAAGACCGGGACCACCTACCACCGAGAGGGCTCGAACTACGTCGTCTCGATCGACATCCTATTAATGTTCCGACGGACTCTCACCTAGGGAAAATCGTGCCAGCAGCCTCCCAGCCACGAATCGAAGTATTTGCAGCCCGGCTTAACGGGGATTTCGTCGACGGGGTTCCCCCGACTCGCGACGATTGGAGCAATTATTTCGATATTACGCAAAGGGCAAAAGCTCGAAAGGTTCAGCGACGACTCGGAGTCGCTCTCGATCGGGCGGAAGTCGTAACGCTCCCGGATAACCGATCGAACCCCGACGTCGAGCCGATCGGAACCCCCGCAAACCCCCTGCTCGAATCCGACGATTTGATTAAGGTCGTCTCGTATCGAGACCCGGCTTCCGGGGACGCGGAGGTGCTCTTCGAGGGGTTCGTAGTTGCTCCCGGGACCGATGTTCGCGTAATGGGACCGGAGAAATATACGAACCGTCAGACGATCGACGTCTTAAGCGTCGGGGTGCGGATGCACCGAGACCAATCTCGTCAAGTTTACGGTCAACGCCATACTGATCCGACGGACTTGGGGAACGCGGAAATCGACGTCTTTGGGGGTCCACCCCCGGACCATGGCCAGACGGTCTTTAACCCAGACGGTCGACCCAATTACGATACGATTTATTCCGGGCTCTCGACGTGGTGGGACGCGTTTCCGATCTTTACTTGGCCTTCCGCGGTCGGCTCGGGATTCTGGTCAATCGGAAACGCGATCGCCTATATCTGCGGAGTTTACAACGGAGACGAGGATTGGGTTCTTAATCCCCCGACCGATCTTCTCGAAGCGACGGGGCAATATGCGACCGATTACGCCCGGATGGGGAATCGCGTCCCCCCGAATACAGCGGTCTCCGGTCTCTCGTTTCTCGAAGCTCTTGAAACACTCTGCAAGCTCGGGCGGTTTGATTTCGCGGTTCTCGTCTCCGGGGATGCGACGACGACGAGCCACCAGATCGAAATCTGGCCGAAAGACGCGGGGAGGGCGGATAAGTACGTCACCCTCCAAGCGGTCGGGGGGAACTTTAATCCGCTCTTCGGGAGCGAGAATAACACCGAGACCGGGACCAACATCGCGGCGATCCAATACACCCCCGATCTTGACGGGGTCCAGAATAAAGTAATCGGGGTTGGTGGGATCGAGAAGTTCCACACGACTTTCACGCTCGCGGCTTGGTGGGACGCGGTCGATAATCCCGCGGAGGATATCTCCGATGCCAACATCGAGAAGTATTACACCTCCAAGGGACCGGGATTCTTAACGTCGGGGTTCCGCAAAGTCTTCCGTCGCTGGTCCGCGAATATGGACGGGGTGATTGGGACCGACGGCTTCGGGGTCGAAATCAACCCGACGAACTCCCCGCTCGATCTCTCTTCAATTTTCGGATACCAGAACGTCGGACGCCCCCGCGTCTTCGGGAAGCTCCCGATCGGGAATGAACTTACGACCGACGAGACGATGCAAGTCCCGGTCGTCGAATGGACGACGGACGGGGGAACGTGGGAGCCACTCGGGGGAGCTTCGATCCGATTCCACCCGGAGGGAGACTCGATCCAGATCGGGCGGGGCGATCTCCGCTCGATGATCCACTCGCAGACGAAGAAATCGTTTTGGGACGCGGCGGTCGAACGGCTTGCGGGGTCCGGGAGTTTGGCGTTAAGGGTTTCCGCTTCAATTTCAGGGGATCGGCGGGTTCGTTCGATCCCGACGAAGTCTCTCGTCTCCCCGACGAATTTTGAGCTCGGGCGGGTCTTCGACTACGTTAATCAATTCCGACTTAACCAGAATGACGCGAGTCTCTCATCTACCGTTCCGACCCCGACGGAAACCGACGAGCAGACCACTTTCGACGCTTATATGCTCTCGATTCAGGATACGACGCGACCGGGAACCGGAAGCGGGACCGTCCGTCTCGCAACGTGGGATAATTGGTACATTCCCGGGGATAGGATTCTCGGGATTCGCGGGGGATACGACGTCAGCTTCGAGCACGGATCGACGGGGCATTATCCGAACGTCGTGCAGGTGGCTTTCGACTTTGAGACGTTTACCGTCGAGCTTTCCTTGGCGGATTTACGGAGAGCGAGCATTAAGTAATGGCAAAAATGATGGGGCGTCCCCCCGAGCAACGTCGGGAAGAGTTGCACGATCGGCTCTCGAAGACCGAAAAGGAAATCATTGGACCTCGTCAGGGACCGGGGGGTGGTTCGGCTCCGCAGCGAACGAAGCAAGAGTTTTGGCGGGGAGAGATTACAGCGGTCGCATTGAATAGCGGACGCCCGCTCTATACGGCGGTTGCTCTCGACGACCCGGAGATCATCGTCGACCGCAGGCGTCCGAAGTGGAGCCCGACGACGGCGGAAGTTTTGATGAAAGCGGCGAAAGTCGGAGCTCGATGCATTATCGCGGAAGACGGGGACAACGGTTACGATATTCTCGCTGCCGACGGGGAAACGATCGACACTGCGGCATGCGAGGCTGGTCTTGGATTTGGGACGACGAACTCCGATCCCGGGGTCTCGATTCTCGAAGGGATTGCGAGAGGTCTCGGGGGTCCGATTTACCCGAGCGTCCGAAACCTCCACCAGACAATTACGTTTACCGTCGTCTCGGGGACCACGCAGCAATACGGGGCGAAGATTTACACGCTCGAAGACGCGGTTTGGGCGATCCAATCAGCGTACTACTTCGCGAAATTCTCGTCCGCTTCGATAACCCGGAATATCCGATTTGCTCTCGCGACGACGGACGCGACGGGATCGACGGGAACCAACTTCTCGTCTGCGAACGAAAACCTCGTCGAGAATCTTCAATCGGTCTCACTCGGAAGCGGTTCGGCGGAATATACGCGGTTTTCCCCCCACTCCGCAAACACGGTAAACGACATCACGAACCTTTACCCGATTCTCGACGCGTTGGCGTCAGACGTCGATATCTTCTTGAATATCTGCCAAACCGCGGCGGGGGGCTGGAACGCGTCCGACGATATTACGGTCGACCTCCAAGTCGCTCTCGACTTAAAGAATCTCGGGGCGTTTGTCTAATGGCGAAAGGCTTCCCCCAACCCGGTCCCGCGGACCCGATCTCGGTTAAGGGCGTCCCGTTCCCCCGAAAGGGGCGGGTGATCATTCGTAACGGGTTAATGGTCTATAACGAGCTCGACGGAGTCGGTCCCGCGGTTCTCGCTCTCTTGAAAGACGGGAGCGTCCCCGGTTGTTGCTGCGATAACGTCAAACTTCCCTGCGATGATTGTTGTCACCCGACCGGCTCCCCCGCGGATTGCTGCCAGCCGTCGAGCAAGGGTGATCAGACCGGGGACTACACCTTAACGAATCTCTATATGTACCAGCGACTCCACCCGCAGCCAAACGGCTTCCAGACGGAGGGCTCGATAACGCTTATTGAAGAGGTTTCCTTCGCGAATCAGTGCCAGCCGCTTTTCGGGGGGATCGAGGTTCCAGTCCACGCGATTTTCCAGTCGCGGAAGCCAAACTTCCAATGCGAAGGGGACGGGACGGTCGATTTCTACTGGAACCGGTTCACGGATTGCTTTAATGGAGGGTGTAGCACCCAACGACCCGCGATGCCAAATAACGGCTCGACGAGATGCGTCGACGACGCCATTCGGTTTATCTTCGAGTGTGGAGACGCGAGCGAATGCACCCGCGGGTGCATTACGGGGGAGCTCGGGATTAATACGAAAGACTGGTGCTTGGAATATGACGAGTCTTGGACCCACGAAAGCGACGGATGCCACAAAACGGAATTCTCTCTTTCGTTTACGGTTCGGAGCAACGTTTTACCATGTAACGCTCGATGCGGGCGGTGTGCATGACCCGGAATATCGTTACAACCTCCCTCGTCTCGATCGATCGAGAGTCGCTCGTCGTCGTCGGTCGGGTATCGCTTAACGACGACTCGCTCGTCGTGGCGGCGGATTTCAAGAAGAAGAAGATCATCGGGACCGAATGGGGAGAGGGAAATAAGGTCTCCGAATTGATCGACGAGAACCGGAAGAAGTCGGAAGGGAGCGACGATCTTCCCGAGCCCCCGAGAGTCCGAGACCGGATTAAGTCGTTTACGCTCGCTCAGTTCTCCGTCCGGGCGTCGGGTCCGATTTCTCGGGACGCTCTGAATTATCGCTTCTGCTGCTGCCACGGAGAAACACTCGAAGGGGTAAAGGTTCGGAGCGAGCCATGTCGGGCTCGGGAGATAACGGAGTCGGGTAAACGGCTCTGCAAACCCTGCGGATGCCCCGAGTGGGAGATTGCTTCGCTCGACGTCGATCTCGAAGCGATAAAGAAGACCCCGGCAGAGCGGGGGATTTTCGCGGCTTACTCGAAACTCGAATGCCCGAAACTCAAATGCCCCCTAGACTATTTCGACGAGTCCCCCGGAATTAAGGAGCAATCCCATGGCGATTAGGTATTGGGTGGGCAGCGTTTCTGCTGATCCGACAAATACGAATAACTGGAGCCCGACGGGAGCTTTTAACGCGGGTGATGTTCTTTACGTCACGGACTCTACGACGAACGCGACGATTAACGGGGCGGATATGACCGCGTCCGTCGAGTTCGGCGGTCTGTATATCGGTGCGGAGTTCGAGGGCAGTATCGGAACGTCGGTCGGGTCTCCGTTTAAGATCAAATTCCAAGCGACGGGGAATAAGGTTCGGATCCAAGGGAAGACCGCAGGAAAAATGCTCTGGCTCGAAGTTGCGGGATCATTCGCTCCGGTTATTACGGTCCAATCGTGGGGGGCGGTTACAGCCGGGACCGAGACGACTCACGGGGTCCATATCAACGAAACTCTGGCGGGAGCGATCGGGACTCTCCACGTCGCGGGCGGAGACGTTTACGTCGAAGCGACCGCGTCAATCACGAATGCTCTTATCAGCGGCGGGACGGTCCGATGCCTCCAAGGTGCGGCGGCTTCGATCGCCACGCTCTCCGTAATCGGACCGAACGCGACGGTCGAATGGGGCGGGACGCTCGGGACGACGGTAACGGTTGGAGCGGGGATTTTGAAGTTTACCGGGGAAACGGGTCCGACCGGGAACGTGCTCGTCTACGGCGGGAATTTACAGTGGTATTCCGACGGCGGAGATATTGCCGGGACGCTTAAAGCGTTCTCGGGGACGGTCGACTTCTCGCAAGCGACGAAGCTCCCGGTTGTAGCCAACACCGAGATTTACGACTCGACGGACAGCACGAATACCGTCTTCAATCTCGATAACGGGGTCGGCGGGGTCACGTTTACGAACGACCCGGACCCGGTGATCGGAAATCCGACATTCTTTATGCCCCCCGACTCGACGCTCTCGATCGCAGGATAATCTCGAATGCCTAGGCAAGACCCCATTAAACTCGAAATCCTACGGAAGCGGATCGACGCCCTTATCCCCGATCCCCCCCGGGAAATCCGGCTCCGCAGACTTCGAGACTTATATCGAAGCGAGCACGGGGAGCGGCTTGGAAAATCCCTTCTGGACAGCATCGTCGCGGGGCTCGAATCGGCGGGAGACGTAATCGTTCGACGAAGTCTTTCGGACCCCGTCGGGGAGTTTCTCTCGATCCCCGGGAGCCGGGAAAGTTGACCCCGGATTTTTTCGTTGGATTTTTCTCTCGTCAAAAGAATAATCGCGATCCCCGGGAAATATCGGGGGCGAATATCCCGCCCCCGGGATACTTTTTTGATTTTCCCACTTCCCACCCTATCCCTTTTGCGGTATAATGACAAGAGAGCGGTCTTTCCCCGGACGTCCCGGGGAATCGCTTCTCCCGGGTTTCCGACTCCCGGGGTCTTCCGAGTCGGGCGATCTTACGAAAGGGCGAACCAATGGCGGGAAACGGACGAGAAGACGCGGAGAGGGACTCCGCGGCATTACGGCGGGCGGTTAATAACCGAGCCCGGAAACCGGATCATTGCGGGACTCCCCGATGCCGGGGATCGGTCTCGGTTACTTATCTCGGAATCGACCTCTGCAACCTCTGCTACTGCCGGGTGCTCCGTGAGCGGTTTCCGCTCGACGTCCCCGAGCCGACCCCGATCAATCCGATTTTGGGGACCACGATCGGAGGGGTGATCCGATGAAAGAAGCCACCCACACCATCGACCTCGTCCATCGGAGCTATTTTGCTTCGAACCGGATCGAGCTCGTCCGATCGAATTGCAAGGTCCGACTGACTCCGACGTCGATCGTCGTCGTCGAGACGGGACCGCTCCGGGTTCTCGCGGAGAGCGGGAAGGGGATTCGGTTGGGCGGGGCTCCCGGGTCGTATAAGTATCGGCGGACGACCGGAGGGAGAATCCCTTGGGGCTCGATCTACTGGTCCCGGGTCGATCTCGATACGCTTAAACCGATCCCCGGCTTCGTCCCGGCTCCGGTTCCGAAGACGGTCCGAATCGTAAAGTGGAACCGCTCCGAAGATTACTTCGTCGAATCGAAGTGCGGACGCTTCGAGATCATCCCGAACTATTCGGGCGATTGGTCGGCCAATCCAAAACCGTACGATTACGCCCTTCGGGATAAGAAGCGGCGGAAGTCCCGTCGCGGGATCAATACCCAACTCGACGCGAAAGAGCTCGCGGACGCGGTCGTTCGAGACGAGATCGAAGCGGCTCCGTCCGAGTCGGAGGTTCTCGGATGATTTACCCGAAAGACCCGAACGCGAAGCGGAAAGCCCGCGAGATCAAAAAGCGACTCAAGATCGACGACCCGCTCTGGGACTCGAAACTCGTCCGCGATCTCGTCGAGTGGATCGCGTCCCAGACCCCGGGTCTCCCCCCGGGTTATCGTTTTGAAATCCGATCCCCCAAAGGGTATAATCGGCGGGATTGGGGAGGTCGGGGCGGAGGTCGGGAGGGTTGGTGTTGGGTCGATCGTCGATCGGATTGGATTCGATCGTTATTCGAGGATGGAAAAGGTTTTCTCTACAAGGATACCCGCTTTAAGCATTCCCGGGAGTTTCGCTTCGAGACGATCTTCGAGATTCTGATCTTTATCGTCGCTCACGAAATGGCCCACTCCGCCCCGTACGGGAATCCCGACAACTTCGAGAAGACGAGGAAATCGAAGTGGATGCGGGGCGGAAGAGAGACGATTTGCGACTCGTCCCGGATGGAGCGGAATTGCAACGCCCACGGCTACGCGGTCGTCGAGAAATGGCGGACGATTCGGAACGGTTGGATCAGGTCTCGTCCGTTCTGGTATCGTCGGAAGAAGTACGAAAGGGAGCTCCCCAAAATGGCGGCAATCGACGCGGTAACCAAAACGACCCCCACGGACGGCTCCGAGAAGATCGGGGCTTCCCTTCGATCTCTCCGAGAAGCCCGCGGGGTAACGCAGGGGCAGGTCTCGATCGGGACCGGAATAACCCAGCCGAAAATCTCGGGATACGAGCAGGGAGGGATCATTCCGGTGATCGGGGCTCTGATTACGCTCGCGGATTACTACAAAGTCCCGCTCGACGAGCTTATCGGTCGAGAGGTTCCCGACTGATTCTTTCCGGCAATTCAGCGGTCTCCGTGGCTCCCCCGGGCGGTTTATCCCTTCCGGGGGATATTTCTATTGAATTTTGCTCGGATCAATCCCTTTTCGGTCGATCAAGTATCCCGGAGCCGGTATATTGAAGGGAGTCCGGGGCGTATCCCGGGCGGATCGAAGCGACGAACACGAAAGGGCGAAGAAATGACGAGCGAGCGAGTAATCCGAGAGCGAACCGGGACGACGTCGAGCGTCCCCGACCCAAACCGACCGACCAGCCGGGAGATAGCCGACCGCGAGATCGAGCGTCTCGGGTCCGCGGATCGACTCCGCGATCCGATCCGACTCGAAAGCGTCGAGATCATCGGAGAGTCGGAAAAAGCGATCGAACTTCGATCCTATCCCCGTTGGGTTTCCGATCGCGGTCGGACGAGATGGTTCCCGAAGTCGGTTCTCGGGTTCACCCCCGATCCCCAATTTGGTCCGTCGATCGTCGTCGCGACTTGGTTCGTCGCTCGCCACAACCTTTGGGACTTTTAACCAATCCCGCTCCCGCCCCCGGAAACGGGAGCGGGCGTCTTCCCCGGGTTACTACCGGGGCGAACCACTTACGAAAGGGCGAAAAAATGAAAAACGAATCAGGAACCATCGACTCTCGAAACTTCCGCGGACGCGGACGGCTTTCGGACCTCGTCGCGGAGCTCGATCGCCAGCAGTCGGAGAAGTTCGACTTCGTCGCAGATCAGCGGGCGTTCGTCGTCGCGGGGAACTCGGAGGGGTCTTTCGGCGGGATCGGGCTCGTCGCTTCTCACGAGAAGACCCGGGACGTCGTCGTCGAGAAGACCGACTCTCCGCTTCTCCCGCTCGCGGAGACGGCTTTCCGCCAACTCTGCAAGCGGACGACCCCGGAAATCCCGCGGAAGTTCGCGTCCGAGCTCGTCGCGGACCGGGGGGACATCGCGGTCGACCTACTCCAAGGGCTTCTCGACGCGAGCCCGAAGCGGAACCTCTTCCGCGTTCTCGACGGTCGCGTCCGGGCGATTCTCTCCGACCGCTACCGGGTGATGGATTCGCGGGATATCGCTTTTCAGGCTCTCGACATCGCTCGGGAAGCGAACGGAGAGGTCGTCGAGTGCTCCCTTACAGACAACCACTTCCGGCTCAAACTTACGACGCGGGAGATTTTCGACAATCTCGACGGAGCCCGCGAGGGTCACGACTTTATTACTCCGGGGATCGGCGGGAATCCCGAGCACCACGTCCGAACGGACTTCGGGAACGGGAACGGGAGCGGGAACGTCGAAGCGAGTCTCGTTAATCCGATGATTACGATCTCGAACTCCGAAACCGGGAAGGGCGGATTTAACGTCTCGCTCGGGATCGTTTACCGGTACTGCGTAAACGGGATGATCCTCGATAAGACCGTCGCTCGGACCCATCTCGGGGAAACGCTCGCGGCGGGAGTCTACTCCGACGAGACGATGGCCCTCTCTACGGAAGCGATTCTCGAACAGACGAAGGACATTATCCGATCCGCGTTCGACCCCGACCGCTTTCGGAAAATGATCGTCGAGCTTAAAGACGGCGAATCCCACGAAATCGAGTCCCCCGGGGAAGCCGTCGGGAACCTCGTCGTCGGCGGCCACGTCTCGGAATCCCGGAAAGACGACCTCTTAACCTACTTCGCTCGCGATTACAAGCAGACCCGATTCGGGCTCGCTCAAGCCGTCTCCCGGCTCGCTCAGGATACGGATAACCCGGACCAGTCGGAAGATTACGAAGCTCTCTCCGGGCGGATCGCTCTTCCGAGCGGTCGCGAGCTCGTCGCGGTTCGGTAAACCCGAACAAACAGACCGCAACCCCCGAACGGACCCCGAGTATTTTCTCGGGGTCTGTTACCTTTATCCCTTTCGGGGGATACAGTCGACGGATACGAAAGGGCGAAAATATGAAAAAGCGAAAAGAGCTCCGAGCCCGGCTTCTCTCCGAAGTCGGTCGTCTCGTCCGGTTCTCCCGACCGTTCGGGGCGAATCAAAACTTGGCGATAGGGCGGTTAATCGAAGTGCGGAAGAAGACGGTTAAAGTCCGACCTCTTTCGGGACGACGCAAGAGCGACGAGTGGATCCCCATCGGCTCCGTCCGACCGTATCGGACGGGGAACTTCCGATGGGAGCAGATTACGAAAGGGCGGATCAATGAATAAGCAAATTCGGGACGAGGTTATCGAGACGGTTTTGGAGAATCGAGTTTCCCGGGCGGTTCCCGATCGGGGGAACCGTCTTCGAGACGATTTGGAAGGGGTCGTCGACGCTCCCGACGTCGCGGTCGTCGAAGAAGCGGAGCGTCGAATCCGGCTCGGGCGGGAAACCGATCGAGCGGTTGAAGCGAGGGAGCACCATTCGACTCGGTCGAAGAGCGAGCTTAACCACTATTCGACGTTCGCGGCTGATCCCCGCGTCCCATCTTCCCCGGTCGTGGTTCTCGGGACGATCACGATGGTTGGTGGGACTTTCAGTATTACTCCGACCCCCGAAGACCCGGACGCTCGAAGACGTCGGCGGGACTCTCGGGAGCGGCGGAACTCGTTTCTCCGGTATCTCGCGATTGGGGCGGGGCTCGGGGCGATCGCCTACTCGCTTCTCGTTCTGATCGGGGGGCTCGAATGAACCCCGGAAAAGCGACTAAGAAACGACCGGGGGAGTTTTGGGTCGTCGAGAGCCAACTTCCCTATTCGGGGGTGGCTCTCGACGGACTCCCGTACGTCTGCGAGTGGCACGGATTACTGCGGTCGGATTTCGCGGACGCGATCCCGACGGAGTTCGTCGCGGTTCGGTGCGAAGGGTGCGGGAAAGAGTATCCGATCCGCGTCGGGGTTCTCCCGGACGACGATCGGCGGGAGCGGTGGATTCGGATCGCGGCGGTTAACGCGGGTTGGTCCTACGCGTCAGCGGTTCTAATCTGCCGGTGGTGTAATCGAAATCGGAAAATCTCGAAATATGAAAGGGCTCGAAGAAATGGCGAATAAGACCCAAACCACGACCCGGGAGGGGTTCCGGTTCGTTTGGACGAATCATCCGAAAGACAAAGAAGTATCCGTCGAAGCTATCCACATCGAAAGCGGAATCTCCGTGATGGACTGGGGTTATCCGTATATGTCAGGGGTTCGGGGATTCTACGCGAACGTGACTCTCTGGGGGGATCAGGCTTTGATCGAAGCAAATTACCAACATAGGAAAGGCCAAGAAAATGGCGAAGAAGAAGAAATCTCATCCGACTCATAAACAACTCGACGACGCGATCCGAAAGACTCCCCCCGGGGCGGAGAATGACCCGGTGCGGACGGTCCCACCCCCGAAGCCCGAGCCGACCCCGGACGGGAGCTTCGACTTTCAGGGAGCGGAAGCGGGCGGAGACGACGCTCCGATCAAGACCGCTCCCCCGGATTCGCTTAATTCACTCGGAGGGAGCCCGGAGACCCCGTCCCCCGCGTCGAGCGACGTCGCGGTCGATCCGGTGGGGAATCCGACCCCGGAAACGGAAACCCCGGGAGACGACGCGGACGCGGCTCTGAAAGAGTCGATCGACGAAGCGATCGAGCGGATTTGGCGGGAGAGCGACGAGAGCTCGTCGGACGCGGACGACATGGCCGAAATCCAGATGGATTGCCTTATCGGGAAGACCCGGGAAGAGCGGGGGGAACGGCTTGCGGAAGAATGGGTTCCCGAGTGGTATCTCCGCACGATGGTTAAGCTCGAAGCGGAAGAAGCGAAAGTCAAGAAGCAGATGGACCTTATTCTCCACCAGATCGACGCTCGACGTCGCGGGATGGAATATCGCTTTAAGGCTCTGATGGAGCGGATTACGCGGCAATTGCTCGAACAGCAGGGAGGGAAGAAGAAGTCGGTCGACCTCCCCTTCGGGCGTCTCGGGTTCCGAACCGCGGGCGATAAGGTCGAAATCGACTCCGACGACGCGAATCTTAAGAAGCTCCGCAAGTGGCTCGCGGACTCGGTCGAAGATAAGTCAATCACGAAAGCGGAAGCGGACGGGATTCGCTCCATCGAGAAGATCGAAAAAGAGAAGATTTCCAAAAAGGCTATTCTCGCTCTCTTGGAATCGAAGGGGCTTATCCCCGACGGGGTCGAGCATACGGGACCGAAAGAAAACTGGTTTTTCAAAGTATGACCGGACCCGGGGGGGCTTCCAATTATCCCCCGGACGGGATACAGTCCGGGGGACTTAATTCTTTATCTTACGAAAGGGCGAAAAAATGGTAGAAACTGAAGCGAAACGCGTCGAGCCCGGTCAAAACGAGACCCGGATCGTCCGGTCGGAGGGGAGCGGTGGCGACTTGGTCCACTACCCCGTCGAGTCTCTGGTCCGTCGAGTCGCGGCGATTAAAGAGGCGATGGGCTCCGTAATGAAAGACGGGGTCCACTTTGGGAAAATCGAGGGCTGCGGAGATAAGCCCGCTCTCTCGAAAGCGGGGGCGGAAGTTCTCGCTCTCTTATTTATGATGGGGACCGAGTTCCGGGTCACCAAAACGGAATATCCGAATTGGCATCGCGAGTACGAAGTCCGATGCATTCTCCGTTCGACGAGTACAGGGGAATGGCTCGGAGAGGGGGTCGGTTGCTGCTCGACCTTGGAGAAAAAATACCGGTATCGGAACGCGAAACCGGCTTGCCCCGATTGCGGGAAAGACCTCTTCCGCTCGAAAGTGGAATATGGCGGAGGGTGGTTCTGTTGGGGCTCGAAGGGCGGATGCGGGCTTAATCTCGACAAAGACGACGACCGAATCCCGACCGCTCTCGGAAAGGTCGAGAACCCCGATCCCGCGGATCAGTGGAACACGATTCTTAAGATGGGGAAGAAGCGGGCTTTCGTCGACGCGGTCTTAACCGCGTCCGCGGCATCCGGGGAATTTACCCAAGATGTCGAAGAAGCGGTCTCGCATTTCTCGGAAGCGGCTATCACCGGAGACGTCGACCGGAACCCGAACAACCCTTGCGAGAAGCCCGAAGACGAGAATCGGGGGAACGGGGACCGGAAGTCCGCGGATAATCCTCCGAATACGAACAAACCGGGTGAACTCGAAGAACAAATCGAGCTCGAAGGGGAGCTCGTCGAGATCGCTCGGAAACTCGGGATGAAAGGCCAGCGGCGGGAGACGATTCTCGCGACGTTCCAGTCTCGGGCGAAAACGCAGGGGATGCTCTACGGTCCCGCTTTCCTTCGTAACGAGGTCGACAAGGGGAAAACGAAGCTCGAACAGACCGGGCTCGTCCACCTGACGAAGTACGCGAACGAAACTCTCCCGAAGAAGACCGACGAGCTCGGAATCGAGTTCGACTCATCGAGCGACGACCCGGAAGAGAATCCGGTTTTGGCGTTCCAGAAGACCGAGACGAGCTTCGATCTCACGAAGACGATCGGGATCGGCGGAAAACCGTACGTCCGAATGATTAAAGCGTTCGACGGCTTCTTCGAGCGTTGGGTCGAAGCGGAGCCCGGAGCGTTCGGAGGTTCCGTCGATCCTGACCCGGAGACCCCCGCGAAGACCGCGGAGAAGACCCCGGACGCTCCCGACGAGTCGAACCCTCCCGAAGACCCCGACAAGGGGAAATTCCCGCTCGATCCCCCCGAAGACGATCGAGACCCCGGAAATGAGAAGACCCCGGACGAAGCGAACCCCAAGAAATAGGTTTTTTTCCTTCCATATAGAACTGGAAGGGTGTAATGACCCCGGGGATCGTTTCCCCGGGGGTTTTTCTCAAACTACGAAAGGGCGGATCAATGGCAAGTTTATTTGAGGCAGATTATCGAAAGGGGCATCGGTGGGTCACTTCGTCGAACGACGAGAACTGGACTTGCAACCGGGGACACTCGACGAAAGAGCTCGCGATCGCGGTGGCGGACGAGGATCATTGTTATCTCGGTCTCGCGACGTTGGTTCAAAACACGGATTTCTCCCCGCAGTATTCCGCGGAAGCGTTCGTCGAGCGAATGTCAGAGCAGGCTTACGAGATTATCGGAGAAGCGGCGGAAGACTTCCCCGCGGTCTCCCCCGACTTTATCGAGTCCGAGCTCGCTCCCGTCTTCGCGATGCTGATCGCGAAGATTCTCGCGGAGAACCCGAAGCGATACCGGATCGACAACGTCGAGACGTTCGTTCCCGAAAATTACGACCCCGGGACCGAGCCCCCGACCGGACCCGATCGCTCTCAGAAGCTCCATCGAATCCACTCCCGGACGGCGGGGGAGCTCGTCCAACTTGCGGATAACCCCGACGAAGACCCCGAAATCCGGGAAATGGCGAAGCAGGAGACATCCCGTCGGCGGTCGATGGGGATCACGGACCACGATCTCGACGACCACGAATCTTGATCGGATCGAGCCAATGGCGAAGAAAAAGAAGCCGAAACCCGATCCGAAGATCGACCCCGAGACGGGGGAGCCGTGGGTCTGCGACGAGTATTTGATCCCGCGGATGGGCGGAGACCCCAACGTCCGAGACTACGCGGAGGGAGAGTCCGTCGCGGTCAAACAACGCGAGGGGCATCTCTTCGACGGGACGGTCGCGGGGGTCTATCCCCGGGGGCTTACAGTTTACCGAAATGGCGTCGAGCGTACGAAACCCCACTTTTGCAAATTCGGGGAGGTCTGGCGAGTTGGCTGCGTCGACCTCTCCGACGAAGGAAATCCCCATGGCGAAGAAGAAACGGACGGCTCCGACGCGACTCCAACGAGCGGAGACAAATCTTCGAAATGAGCTCGAACTCCAAAAGAACGCCCTCAATTTCGCGGACGAGGTTCGGAAGGATGGCGGGAAACATGCCAACGCCCAAAACTGGGAATACCGGGAGCGGTTACTCTCCCTGCTCCGGTCAGCGTACAAATTCGGGGGAAGCTCCCGGAGATAATCACGAAAGGCGAATCATGGCGAAGAAGACGACACCGAAGAAGAAGAAGCCGACGACCCAACCGAAGAGCGGGACGACCCAACCCGAACCCCAACCCGAACCGCAAGAGCCCGACGAAGCTCTCGACGCTCTCGGGGATTTGATCCGGCTTTTGGATCCGTTCGACGATCAGGATCGGGAGCGGCTACTCGAAACCGCGGCGATTTTCTACGGGTTAAACTCCCCGGTGGGGGTGTGATGGCGGGAATCCTACCCATCACCGGGGAATACCCCAAAGACTGGAAGCTGATCGCGTACACGGTCAAAGAAGACGCGGGCTGGAAATGCGTTAAATGCCAAGTCCCCCACAACCCCGACACGTCTACCGGGAATTGCCTTACGGTCCACCACTTCGACGGGAATAAGTCGAATTGCGAGAAGTGGAACCTAATGCCGCTCTGCCAGCGGTGCCATCTCTCCGTCCAATCTCGCGTCGACCCCGAGAACCCGCTTCTCTTCGTCCCGAGTCTCTGGGCGTTTCCGTACATTGCGGGATTCTACGAAGCGGGGAGGGGCGTCCCCGGTCCCTACTACGACCTTGGGAAGTGGGTCGACGAGTATTCCAACCACTACGGCGAACACTATAACGAAACTTGGCCCCGATGGGCTCCGGTTATTTAACCTGAAAGGGATAGACGAATGGGAAGCGAAAATCTGACGTTTCAACAACTCCGAGAAGCGAACCGGGATCGATGCGGCGGGGCTTTCCACTCGATCGAATCTTGGTCTCCCGCGGATTGGGCGGTCGCGATGGCTGGCGAGTGCGGGGAAGCCTGTAATCTCGTTAAGAAGCTCCGTCGGCTTGAAGACGGACTCCAATTGGCGAATATCCCTTTGGACCGCCAGAAAATAATCGACGGGATCGGGGAAGAGCTCGCGGACATGGTAATCTACGCGGATCTTTTGGCGGAGCGACTCGGGCTTGATCTTGGGGAAGAGGTTCGCGGGAAATTCGATCTCGTAAGTGCTCGGGTTGGTTCCGAGATCAGATTGGGGATTGGAAAATGAAAATCCCCGAGCGAGCCGAAAAGATTCTCGTCTGGACCGTTCTCGTTGTCGTCGGGCTCGCGGGCTCGATCGCGATCAATTACTTTTGTTGGAAACTGATCGGGCGGTGGATGGGATGGGGATAGTCGGGGGAAAGATTCGGGATAACTGCGGGGGGTTTCAGGATCGCGTTTAATCGGGTAGACTGAGCCCGATCGAGAAACCGAATAAGAAAAACCCCCGAGAGATTATCGCAGAATCTCCCGGGGGCGGATACGTCAAAGGGTGGTGTGGTCCGCTACCCGATCGCGAGACAAGCGGACCGGAAATGATAGAGAAGTAGCTGACTTGGGACCAGCGGCGGAGGGACGGTTAATCCGCTCCGCCTAGGAACCTATCACGGATACGGATTTCAGCCCGGAAAGAAAACAACCGAGCAACGCTCCCCCGCGACTCGGTCCCCCAACTCCCGGGAAATTTATCCGCATTCACGACGTAAGCGAACCCCGCAAACCGCTTTTGCGGGACTCCGGAAGTCCAACTTTTTGTTGGTTTTTGATTTTCCGGGCTCCCCAAGAGTTGGGGGAATAAGGGGACCGTTCCACGTTTCTATTATCCCGCGAAGGGGATACAATCCGGGGACCACGAAAGGGCGAATCCGCGATGAAATACGATTTTATTAAAGCCCCCGAACCGAACGGGAAGATCAGAGCCGGGATTCTCTCCGGGCTCTCCGATCTCGGTCTCGAATCGGTTACGACTTCGATCAATTCCGAGACGAAGCAGGGGGTCGTCTTAATCGAGCATTCCCGAAAAGGCGACTCGACGCTCATCCTGACGAACTTCTCCGTCGATCGAGCGAGCGGGACGATTTACCATCGACTCGTCGCTCGTCGAACCTTCCGATCCGGGAAAGGTCGGCTCGTTCTCAAAACCGTAGAATTCTGGCGGATTGACGTCGATCCGAAAGAGCTCTCCGAACTTGGGAATCAAATTCGCTCGGGCGGAGGGCGGGAGCAATTAGAATGGGGAAGCCCCGACCTGATCGAGAGAATCGACGGGGACTTCGTTACGGCTTATCTTGATTGGGTTTACTCGGAGACCGGATGATGGAAATCTCAGACGAAGCAACTTATAAGCTCTATCCGCGGAAGGGCTCGAAAGCTCAGGGGCTCCGCTCGATCCGTCGGGCGGTCTTCCGTATCTCGAAAGCGAACGGGATTCCCTTCCATTCCGCCCAAAAGTGGCTTATGTGCCGGGTGATGGATTACGCGAAGAGCGTCCAAGGGAAGCAGGGACCGGACCCGAAGACCGGGAAGGATTATCGACCGCTCGCGAAGACGTTTTTTGGGAATGAGCGGTATCTCGACAACCCCGAAGATTGGGGGGTTCCAAAACCGCCCCCGCGGGATCGGGCGGAGGTCGCACTAGAGAAGCGGATCGCGGAGCAGACGGGGTATCAAGCGGAGCTCGCTCGCGAGATCGCGGACTTCGAGTCGATCCCGACGGAAGAAATCCCCGGGATGATCGAAGTCGTCCGCTCGAACGCTCATCCGACGATGGCAGGATGTTACGAGAACGGGAACCTCCCCGAGAATCGCTGGCTGCTCGCGGCGGTTCTCGAAATCTGGAACGAACGAAGAGGGCAAACCGGATGAAACGAGAGCACCAGAAATTCTATCGGCAGGTCGGTCTTTTAATTCAGGGAGCCCGAGCGGAAACGGGGATGACGGGGGCAATGCTGGCGGAAATGGTCGGAATGACCCGGGCTTCGATCTCGAATATGGAAGCGGGACGTCAGCGGATCGCGTTCGATACGATGGTCGCGATCTCGCGGCATACGGGAGTCGAGCTCGAAGACCTCGTCCCCGCGAACCCCCCACTCAAACCCGGACCATCGATCGAAGAGCATATCGACGCTCTCTCGACCGACGACGCGTCTTTCGTGCGAGCCGTTCTCGACGGGGAAGAGGTTCGGTCATTGAGTCCAAATACGATTTACGACGACGGCGAATATTGAAAGGGCGAAAATGGCGAAGAAACGGAAGACGAAGCGGAAAACGAAACCCTCTCCCAAACTCGACTCGATCGGGGTTCGGATCACGAAATTGAAATCAGATGCGGCGGGGAAAGGGTACTGGTCGACGGTCCGAGCTCTCGACGCGGCGGAAAAAGCGTACGCGACGGAGTCGACGGAGCGGTTCCGATTTATTCCCCCCCCGATCGGGAAGCTCTCCGGGCGTCAGCAGGGTAAAGTCTTAATGGCGATGCGATCGCGGAGGATGAAGCGATGACCAAAGAGCTTATAAAAGGGGATTACGTTTTGGCGTCGAAATACCGGGACGGAGACCCCCGGGACCATTTCGCGGTCGGGTATTTTACCGGGATGCTCGCACATACGAGTCCCCCCGACCGATTTAACGTCGTCGACGACAAGGGGGAGCGGTTCCGTGGAAACGGATTTCGGCGGTGCGAGCGGATCAGCCATCGGGTCGGCGGGTTGATCGTCGACAACCTCTCTCGGATCGAGCAATCTGGCCGATCGGTTTGGTGGTGGCGTCGAAATGTGGCGAGTTTGGAGGTCGAAAATGCGGAGACGTGATTTTCTCGGAGTAATGATCGGAGCGGCGGGGCTCTCGGTCTTCGGATTTCGGACCCCGAAGATTGTTCGGACGGCTCTCGCGAGAGTCCGCGAGAAGCAGGATAAGACGAGCCCGCTCCCCGACCGTCTCGTATGGCGGGGAGTCAACGGGGACGCGGGAGACGCGGCGAATTGGAGCCCTAGTCGAATCCCCCGGGCGGGAGATACCCTCGTGATTTATTCCGGGACGGTCCGAAACCTCCAAAGTGCGAAATCGATCGAGCTTCACGGCGGGACGCTCGAATGCGGGAGCCCCGACGAGGTTCCGGTCTTCGGGAATCTCTTTATTGGGGATAACCCGGACATCACGATCGGCTCTATTGCCCCAAAAACGCTCCCCCCCGGTCCGTTCGCATAGTTGTCCCCCGCTTTTCCACAAGGGCGAAACACCCGAAAGGAATAAGTGATGAGCAGTAATCTACCAATCCGAACCGGCATCGGGAGTAATTTTGAGCAGATAGCCACGGAAGAGGTCGAAGGGGTCCACCAGTTGATCGTCCGGGAATCGTCCAGCGGACCGGTCTCCACGATCTTTAATCGGTTTCTCGATACGGTCGGGGACGGATCGGGGACCAAAAACGCCATCGGGGATTACTCGTCCGGGACGACGGACTTCAAAATCGCTCCCGCGGCGGGTGAGGTGATGCGGCTGACGCGACTTCTTCTCACGATCGGAGACGGCTCCCTGACGAATTACTACGGGGGGTTGCTCGCGGCATTGACGAACGGGATCGTCGTCCAGAAGCGGAACGCGGGCGGGGTCTTGATCGACCTGACGGACAACGTCCCGATTAAGATTAATGCGGGGTGGGGAATTCTTTGTTATGACGTCGCGGAGCACCAACACGGCGGAGCGGGAGACGAGTATCTCCACGGACGTTGGACCTTTACGAAAGCGGGGGCTCCGATCCGGCTCGTCGGGGATGATGGGGAATTCTTTACGGTCAGAATGGCGGACTCGATGGTCGGGCTCGCTCTCCACGAGTTCGTCGTGCAGGGGTTCTACGAGTAATCCCCCGAAGGGGATAAAGCCGTATAGACGGATTCAGTTTAACGTCGTTTTGGGCGAATTCTGTTAGTTTCCCGGAGCGAGAACCCCGAGAGCAATCTCCCGGATTTGATGCTCGACCGATTTCGTCGGTCCCGACCATTCGGGGAAGACGCCCGCGAATCTACGGAAGTCGGAAATCCACCACTGATGATCTCCGATCCGAGTGGTCCCCGAGTCGATGGATGGGGCGAAGCCGTCTCCGGTCAGATCGACAATCAGGTCGTGAGCAATGGTGATTGCCTCCCTTACAGAGACGCTCCGATTTGGACCTCCCCCGATATTGAAGACTGATCTCCCCGGCTCGATCCGGTTTGGGAACTCGAAGATCATCCCGATTGCTTCCGCGAGATCGGACGCGTCGATCGTATCTCGGACCTGCTTCCCCCCGAAGCCGATAACCCGAAAGAAATGCTCCGGGGACGCGAGCGAGCGGACGAGGTGCGAGAGAAATCCATGTTTCTCGACCCCGCGATGGGAAGCTCCCGAGATACACCCCGGGCGGAATACGACCGTCGGGAGCCCGAAGTAGCGTCCGAACTCTTGGACGTAAAGGTCGGCGGAGGTCTTCGAGCAGCCATAAAGCGAATGGGTCCGAGCGTCGATCGAGAGGGACTCCGAGAAGCCATTCTCCCGGATTCGGTCGGATACTGGCTCGAATCGCGTTCCGGTTTCTCGATACGGAAGATCATTCGGGGCGTCTCCGTAGACTTTATTGGTCGAGAGAAACACGAAGGGGCTTTCGGGGGCGTATCTCCGAGCGAGGTCGAGCAGTGTAATAGTTCCCATGGCGTTAACGTCGAAATCTTCGAGAGGGTGCTCCGTCGCGTAGTCGTGGGAGGGCTGGCCCGCAGCATGGACGACCCCGACGACGTCGACGGACGCGAAGATTCGCTCGACTTCGGTTCGGTCCCGGATGTCCGACCAGATCGGGCGGAAAGTTCTCGGAAATCGGTGTTGCAGGTGGTCGGTCGTCCGTTGGGTGGATCCCGCTTCCCCGAAGAAACTCTTCCGCGAATCGTTGTCGATCCCGTAAACGAGTCCCCCGGGGTTCCCGTCGAGATAATGCTCGATGAAAGCGGAGCCGACGAGCCCGCTCGACCCGGTTACGATCATTGCCTTTTTCTTCGCCATTGTCCTATTCTCCGGTTGGGGTTATACTCTTCGGAGGATATATGGCAGTCGTTACGAATCAATCCGAAAGGGAATCCAATGAGACCGAAGCGATTAAGCAGTGCGGAAATCATTAATAATTTTTGGGCGGGGACTTTGATCGGTTTACTTATTTGCGTTGTGGTGATTCTCGGGGCGTTGTTTCTCGTCGGATGCGAGGGCGGAAATCCGTTCTCGAACGAAGGGCTCCGACGAACCGAGACCCGATTAACTACGCTGATCGATGACGCGACTTGGGAGATCGGGGAGCAGATTACGCGGGTAAACGATCTCGAAACTCAAATCCAGAACCTCCCCGAGATTGACGAGACCCGGCTCGCGGAGATCGAAGAGAAGCTCGAAGCCCTTCCCGCGGACGACGCTCTCCGGGCGGAGCTCTCGATCGAACTTGCGAAACTCCGATCCGATTCCGATCTCCGGGAGATTGCGAAGACCGAGATCGAACGAAATCGAACCGGGATCGCAGACTTGGAGCGAAAGGTGGAAATCTGGGAAACCGAAAGGGAGGTTACGAGAGCGGCGATCAAGACCGGAGGGTCGGACCCACTCGACGCGGCGGGGGACGTCGCAACGGCGGTTGCTCCGTTTCTTCCGCCCCCGTGGAATGCTCTTCTGACGACCGTTCTCGGAGTCGGGAGCGTTGTTGCCTCCGGGATCGCGAAACATAAGTCCGGGCAGTTTAAGAAGCTCGTCGGGAATATCGAAGGGGCTCGCGATGCAGAGTCGGAAGGGGCAGACCCCGACTTCTTTGTTCTCGACCGCGAGAAATTCATTAAGCGAAACGACCGGACGGGGATTTCCGCTCGCATTGACGCGATTACGGGATAGAGGTGGATTGCGATCCGTCCGCGGGTCGAGTACGATAAAGCGTCGAGTCGTCGATCCCCTGAAACATCCTCCCGCGATGGAGCCCCGAAGTGTCAACCAAAAACGACCGGTATTGGCGGATAATGGATATCCTGATCGCTCTTCTCGCTTCGATCTCGCTCGCCCTTTCCGGTTGGTCGCTCGATAGCGTTGTCGAACTTCGGGAGCAGCAATCCGCGGACGAGGTTTGGAAAAAAGCCCACGCAGAAGCGTCGACGGACGTGGTCGACGCGGACGACGAGCTCGAACTCTGGAAAACGATCGGGGAGATTAAAGCGTCAATGGCGGCTCTCGCTTCCGATGCTCCCCCCGACTGGTTCGTCGATCGCGTCGACCGAATCGACGCCCGGCTCGAAGTGATCGAGCAATACATGATCCGAAATAATGACGGAGGTCCGTAATGGCTACCGTAGTGTGGAACGATTCCGCGGAAGATGGCGATTGGTCGAACGCGTCGAACTGGACCGGGGGCGTCCCGACGAGTTCCGATATTGCGATCATCGCGACGGGGGGTCGGGCGATTAACGCGGGGCTTGCTCAGGGAGCGGTCACTCTCGCGGCTTTGATCGTTACGGATGAATTCGCTTATGGGATCGGGACGTCGTCGGGCTCGCTCGTAATTCACGCCACGACCATGCGGCTCGCGGGGACATCCTCTTCAACGGGGTATTACTTCGACGGGAATTACACAAGCGTCTTCATCACGGACGCGAGCTCCGTCGCGAGTGCGGAGGGAGTTTTTCTCGAAGGGACGATCGGGACGCTTCGTGTCTACAAGGGGAAAGCGAAGATCGTCGATGCCGCGGACATTACGACGATCGAATGCGGAAGTGGCGAAAACGCTTCAATCACCCTTACGATCGGGGCGTCGGTTACGAGTCTGACCGATCTCCGAATGATGGGCGGGACGTGCTCGATCGGTTCCGCGGTTACGAATGTATGGGCGAAAAAAGGGACGCTCACGATTACAGAGGGAGCGGTCTCCCGGCTCGAAATCGACGGAGCCACGGTCAATTACACTTCAAACGACACGCTTTCGACGGGGCGTCTCTTCTCTGGGAAACTCGACCTTACAGACGCGGTTACGGTCGGGCTCACGATTACGAATCTCGACGTCTGGAACGGGACGCTCGATCTCCGAAATGGTCTCGGAGAAGACGGTCTCACCTTTACTAATCCGATCCGGGTCCATTCCGGAAACGCGAGCATCCTTCGCGATAAAGGGGTAGCAGCATGAAACGCACTACGACTTTCCAGACGGAATTCCGGGACGGCTCCGGGACCAAAACGACGCTCGCCCCGACCGCCCACACGATTACGCTCGGGGCTCTGGCTGCGGGTGCGGGGCGAATCGGCGTCCAAGTTGATGAAGGGGAGTTCTATCCCGACGACGTCGACATCTCTTTCCAGACGAAATCCGGGGCGGTGGCTCCGACCGCGGGGGACGAGGTCGAGGTTTATCTCGTCCGCTCGGATAATCACCCGACCGACGAAGTCGTCGTCGACGGTCTCGGGGTAGCGGACGCGGCGGTCGCGGCTCTCCCGGGGAACGTCCAGCTTTTGGGCTCGGTGACGTTTACGGCGGACGCGGATACGGTCTTCAAAAACGTCTTCCGGGTTACGGGTCTCCCCCGAAAATACTCCCTGCTGGTCTGGAATGCGGGGGCTCAGGTTCTCGCGACGGCGGACGCTTCGCACATTCTCCGGGTTACTCCCGCCCCGAAGGTGTACGCCCAATTCCCATAAGCTCCCCGATCGACTTCCCGGGCTGGCAGATATACCCTCCCCGGAATATGATCAAGAAACTCAAACCCAGCAAACGAAAGACCCCGAAGCTCCGTCCGCGTTCCGCGTTCGGGGTTCTTTCTATTCCCGCGGACGCCCGGATCGTCGACGGCGGATCGGTGTTCGGAGAAGACGACCCGGAGAAGGAATCATGGCAAAAAAGACCAACCCCGACAATCCGAAACCCCCGGCTCTGAAAATCGAACACGTTAAGATCGACTCGCTCGAACCGGACCCGGATAACACTCGAACGCACTCCGAGCGGAATCTCGGGGTCGTTACGAACTCGCTCGAAAAATACGGTCAGCGGAAGCCGATCGTCGTCCGAAACGGGGTCGTGATTGCGGGGAACGCGACTCTCGAAGGGGCTCGGACTCTCGGGTGGAAGAAGATCGCGATCGTCCGAGCGGATCATTTGACCGACGAAGAGTCCCGGGAGTTCGCGATCGTCGATAATCGGTCGAGCGACCTCTCAGAGTTCGATCCCGGGCGTCTGCTGGGAGCTTTCGAGCAGATCGACGCGGAGATCGTCTCGCTGCTCGGATTCTCTGACGACGAGATCGAGGGCTTCCAGCGGATGATCGACGTCCCCGATCCCGATCCCCCGGCTCCCCCCGAGACCAGTTCCGAAGTCGTCGTGACGGTTCGCTGCTCAAAAGACGCGTTTACTCGGATTAAGGACGTCGTCCACGGCTGGGCCGATCTCGACGAGATCGAGGTCGATATTTCGTAAACCGGGATTTTGGCGGTATCCGATAAAGCGATAATTCCCCACTTGATGATTTCACGTCGCGGAGCTCGACGATGACCCGACTCACATTCCGGAAACCCGCGGCGGAGGTCGCTTATCAGAAGCAGGCTCGGGATAGGTATCTCGACGAGGGAGTCCCCGACGTCCCGTCTCTCGACCTCAAAACGGCGAAAGTCCGAAAGACGTCGAGGGCGATCGCGGAGCAAATCATTCTGAAATATGAGTGGTTGGGGACGATGTCGAAGACCGGTCTCCACTTCGGAATCTTCTTCGGTCCGTATTGTGCCGGTGTTACCTGCTTCTCGCTCGGAAGCGGGACGGCGGGGGTTCACTGCCATAAGAAATACGGAATCCAGCGGGACGAGTTCTCGACGCTTTGCCGCGGAGCTTGTGTCCATTGGGCTCCCGTTGGCTCGAACTCGAAGCTCGTATCGTGGTCCTGCCGACTTCTCCGCTCGACGAAAATAAAGGTCGTCGTGGCTTACTCGGACGCGGACGCGGGAGAGATTGGGACGATTTATCAGGCTTGTAATTGGTACTGTCTCGGGAAGACCGCCCAAATAAAGCAATGGGTCTCCCCCGGGCGAAAGGTCTTCCGTAATCAGATTTTCCCGACGTCGCTCGCGAAATCCCGGGGCAAAACCTACCGGTATTGGCATAATAAGCTGCTGGGAGAGGGTTGGACCGTAGAGAACGCGTCCCGAAAATACCTCTATGCCTACCCGATTGATCCCGGGATGCGGAAGAAACTCGAAGGAATGGCGGTGGAATATCCGAAACGAGCGGACCCCGGGGGATAGAATCTCCCCTTGCGTCGGTGGTGTAGCGGTAACACACCCGGGAATTCCACTCGGGAGTCAGGGGTTCAAATCCCACTCTGACGCTTTTAGAACCCGAACAAGGAAAGGGGGGGCTCCCCGATACTACTCGCATGGCTTTCGATCTCGGTCTCGATTCTCTTCGTCTTCGGAATGGCGTTCGACTCGTTCTCTGAGAATCAGAATAAAGCCAAGCGAGCGAGCTCCCCCGAATTTCCAAACTGCCCCCCCTGATTACCGGGAGAGTGAACCATTCTCTCGGAAATCCTACGACCGCCCCCGCGTTATTCGCCCTTTCGTCGGGGGCGTTCTATTTTTGGGAAGGTGCAATTTAAGGGCTCGTTTCTTTCAGATTTGATTCAGATCGCGGGGGAGCCCCCCAAAACTGCCCCCGACTTAATTCCCACAGCGTGACCTTTGACGGATACTATTCAGCAGTAGACCGTACGTCAGGGGCATATATTGGCGAAGAAAAAGGCGAAAAAACTCCCGGCTCCCGCTCCCGATCCGCCACCCCCAAAACCCAAAAAGCGTCTCGGTCGTCCGCGAATCGTCATCGACGAGAGGGTTCTCGAAGGATTAGCCCGGGTAAACTGCACATACGAAGAAATCGCGGGATATTTCGGAATCTCGAAATCGACGCTCCACAAGAGATATCGAACAAGGATCGAGGCTTGGAGAAACGGGAATAAGACCTCTCTCCGTCGGATGCAATGGGCAATGGCGATGGGGAAACCGAACGCGGCCAAGCCCAGCGGCTTCGACCGGCTTCCGAATATCCGAATGCTCGTCTGGCTCGGGAAGCAGGAACTCGACCAGCGGGAACCGGAGCGAGCGGCGATCGACCAGAATAAAGACGGACCCGAGAAACCCGTAACCGGGAAGGATTTACTCGAAAAAGAAATCGTCTTCGAGTGGACGGTGGTGCCAAGTGCTGATTAGGACGACCGACCGGCAAGTTCGCGTCCCCGTTACGATCCACTCGAAGCAAGCCGAGTTTATCAAATGGGAAGATTACGTCGTCGCTCTGATTTGGGGACGAGGGACCGGGAAGTCGGTCGCAGGGGCGATCAAAGTTTTGGAACGTCGTCTTCGCCACCCGAAATCGATCGGGCTCGCGGGGGCTTCGACCCACCAGCAGGTCGCGGCTTCGACTCAGAAGCACTTTATCGCTCTGCTGCGGAAGCTCAAAATCCCGTACGAACGAAACAAGCGACCGAAAGACCCGGAGCTCGCGGCCAAGCTCGAAGATATGGGGATCACCGATTTCTACGGGGTCGTGACTCTTCCGAATGGCTCGATCCAAGTCTTCCGCTCTCTCGGGAAGACCGCATTCGAAGCATTACGCGGAGGGGAATACGCTGATATTTGGTTCGACGAAGCCCGGGAACTTACTTATCTCTGCTTCCAAACGCTCGCCCCCTGTCTTCGCGGCTACGGGGACATCGACTACCAGATCATCATTACGACGAGCCCGAAGGGGTTCAATTGGATTTACGAGATTCTCGCGGACGAAGCGTCGGACAAATACGTCGAGAATTCCCGTTGGTCTCATGCGACGAGTCGAGCAAACCCATTTAACCCCGCGGACTTCGTCTCCCGGCTTCTCGGATCGATGACCGCAAAAATGGCAGCTCAGGAGGTTGACGCGGTATTTACGTCGATAACGGGAGCGGTCTGGCCCGAGTTCGTCCCGGAGCAATTCCCCCGGGGGTCTTTCCTTCCGTGGGAGTTCGATCCGCTCGCTCAGACGTTTTTCTCGATCGACTTCGGGTATCGGTCCCCTGCGATAATCGTCGTCCAAGAAATCCGACCGAAGATCGCGAAAGAGTACGGAATCGTGGACGCGAGCGGTCGTCCGCTCGATAATTGCGAAGTGGTAATCGACGAGTGGCTTCCGTTCGATACGCGGCTCGACCAATTAACCGACTGGCTTCTGAGGTGGGAAAACGGGGAGAACCAATGGGACTGGAAAGGGAGCTTTGACTTTGGGGCGTACGACCCCGCGGGAGATAACGTCAATCAGGATTCCGGGAAACGTCCCGCCCAAGAGCTCCGAGTGGCGGGTCTCCCGCTTCTCTCGATCCCTTCGCTTCCGAAATATCGCTCGGTGTCGTGGGGGTGCGAGGTCGTCGGCTCCCGATTCCAGAACGCCCGGGGAGAGCGACGTCTCTTTGTCGCGTCCAAGCCCGGGGAAAAACGAAGATCGTCGATCGTTCCGGGATGCACGTCAAAATTTCTTGCGTACTGTTATCCCGAAGACGAAGAAGAGAAGCCGGTAGACGAGAAACCGGTTAAGGGTGGGGCGGGGGCTCCCGACCACGCGGCGGACGCCCTACGATACCTTGAAGTTTTGCGGCATGGTTCTTATTCCACGCTCCGATATTAAGGCGAAATCCGATGGCCGAAGAAATCGATTTTGAAGGATTGGCGAACCCGTTCGGATACTTCGACGACACCGAGAAACTTCTCGAATATCTCAAAAACCAGCATACCTTCCGATCGGGGGTCTCGACGCTGCTCGGTCTTTATTACACCGACGACCGGATCGCAGTTTCTCTCGACGCCAATAAAGTCTCCGGGGATGGTCGCTCGTATGTAACCGGGCAGGAGATCGGGCTTCCGGCTCGGATTACAGGGATAACGGACTTCACCGCGTTTGGTGGAGATAAGATCGTCATTGCTCCGATTTCGACGGACGCGAAGAAGCCCGACCTCCCGATGAAGCGGAAAGAGCCGTTAACCCAAAACGAGATCGGATGGCGGGTCGATACCGTCGTGGAAGCACTTTACGGGGAACTCCCCGGAGGGCGTCCGTTTAAGATTGTCTCGAAAATGCGGGAGGATAACGAAACTCTTGCGGATGAGATCGAAGGGCTTCTTGATCTCGTCTTTGAAGCTCAGGACGAGCCGAGTTGGTTGGAGGCGTTCGCACGTCGCGGAGGGGTCCAAGGCTACGTCGACGTCGTTATCCGGCTCGACGAGGATGTAGCGGTTACGGTCGACGCGGAAGACGGGGAGCGGGTCGAACCGAAGAAGAAGATGGACCCGGACGAGTTCGCGGAATCGCTTCAACTCTACATCCCCGAACCCCGAGAGATTGCTCCGCTTACAGACCCGAAAGACTGCACGAAGCTCGGGGGGTACATTCTCCAATACGAGACCAACGTATTCCCGACGACCCCGAAAGCCGGATCGACTACGAGCTCCGACGGGGTCGTCCGTTGGATGGAGGTTTACGTCCCCGGCAAAATTCGGATTTACAAATCGGACCCGACGGTCGAGTCGGGGAAGTGGCTCCAAGACGGGGAAGACGTGGTCGTTCCCGAGAGCCGGATTCCCGTCGTGCACCACCAGCACGTCCGGGATGCTCGACGATACGAAGGGCGGGGGGAGGTCGAACCCTTAATGCCGTCCCAAGACGAGATCAACACTCGTTTCTCCGATCGCGGTCGGGGCGTAACCTACGGAAGTAATCCTCCGTGGCTCGGGAAGGGGATCTTAAATTTCCATAAGCAGGCGATGGCTCCCGACCTAATGATCGAAGCGATTAACGAAGACGGATCGATCGAGCGTATCGCGTCGGACGCGAACGACGAGGGGCAGAATCGGCATATCGAAGACCTCTTCGACGGCTTGGACAAAATCTCGAAAATTCCCCCGATCGCGGCGGGGTTGATTAAAGACTCGATCGGAAACCTGACGAGCTCGACCGCGTTGCGTACGGTTCTCCGTGGGTTTCTCGGGAAGATCGCTCGAATCCGAAAGGGACACAATAAGACCGTCCCGGAAATCTGCGATTTGATCCTGACCTACGCGAACGATCTCGGGGTTCTCACGACGAAGCCGGAAGAGCGGAAAACGACGATCGAATGGGGAGACGTCGTCGAAATGAGTTCGACCGAGCGGCTCGACGAGGCTTTGAAGAAGAAGGGGATCGGGGTTCCGAATTCCCAACTGCTCGAAGAGATTGGATATACTGAGGAGAAAATCGGGGAGTTTAAGGTGGAGACGGATCGGGAAGCGGAGGAAATGGAAAAGAAGTTCGGAATCGCAGACGACGCAGATAGGAAATAAGGGGTCTTAAAATGACGAGTATCCAGCGAGTTTTGTTTGACGAGCGGAAGCCCGCGGCGGTTTACGTCGCGACGTTCGCGGTCGCGGACGTTTTGGTAGCCGACGACGGAGCCACGGTCCCATTTGATTACGCGACTCTTTTGCTCCGACCGACTTTGGAGCGGGATTTCGGTCCCGAGTGGCGGTCGCTCGATCTTGTTATGGCGGTCGCTTTCCTTGGCGGAGACGGTCTCGCGGTCGGGGATGGCGTTAATAAGACGGTCCCGATCCCGGTAGCGGGAGCGGCAATCGACGTTACGACGAACACCCTCACGATTGACTCCGTTGTCGCGATGAAAGCTCAGTCTCTCGCTCCCGCGGTGATTCTCGGGTTGATCGGGTCGACGGACGCGGACGCGGCTCTCGATGCGGCGGAGATCCATCGGGCTCTCGTCTTTATTCGTCCGCGGATTCTTCAAGATCGGCAGGACGACGTCCCGCAACCGTTCTTGAATCTCCCGGAGACGTTTACGGCAAATCTGACGTAGGTTGCCGACCGGGGTTTTCTCCGGTATTATCGAATAACTGGCAGGGGCGGAAACGAAGGGGCGATCCCCGACGACGGAAGAGTCGTCAGTTCCCACGGTCCGAAGGGCATTCGGACGATTCCATTCCCCGATCGTACGGGTAGTGCAGAAAAGGTACAATTATGCTTAGGCGAACCGGAAGCGTGTTTGGTGTCCGATATTTTTCTCCGGAAAGCGAAACTGGCGGAGGTGGCTCCGAATCGGAATCGGAAGAGAGCTCGAAAGAGAGCTCGGAATCTGAATCCGAAGAGAGCACCGAAGAGAGTTCCGAAGAGTCCGGGGAGAAGAAATCCAAGGGCAAAAAAACGGTTCTCGACGACCTGAAAGAGTCTCGGAAGAAGACCCGGAAGCTCCAAGCCCAAATCGACGAGCGGGATCGTAAAGACGACGAAGCGAAGAAGAAGCGGCTTAAAGAGCAGGGCGAATTCGAGAAACTCGCGGAGACCGAGAAGAAGCGGGCGGACGAGCTCGAATTGAAACTCACGAACCGCGACCGGACGTCCAAGGTCGCGAGCGAACTCCGGAGGGCAGGCGTAGCGGAAGACCGACTCGAAGACGCGGTGTCCGTATTCCTGACCAAAAACGAAGATATTGGGCTCGACGATATCGACGAGTCGACGGCCAAAGCGTTTTTGAAAACCCGGGATTGGCTTAAGGGATCGAAGGGCAAGGGCAAAGGTAAAGGGTCCGAAGAGTCCGAAGAGTCGGAAGAGTCGGAAGAGAGTTCGGAATCCGAGTCGAGCGACGAGAAACGAGAAACGGAGTCCCAGCGGCGGGGAACCGGCAAAAAGGGCGGAACCCCCGCGTCGGCAGCGAAGGAAAAAGCAAAGACGAAGCTCGCGGAAGCCGATAAGAAATATCAGGCTAACCCGTCGAGGGCAAATCGAAAGGCTTGGCACGACGCGTACGCGGATTTCAATAAGACCAAATAGCACGCCCCCCCGGGGAGCGATCGAATCGAAAGGTTAAGACAATGGTATTTACCGGAAAAGCGGCATATGACGCTGGCTCGACGTTCCCCGAGCAATACGAAGATATTTCTCCGATGGTGGCGATGGTTTCCCCTTCCGAGACCCCGCTTCTGCACGCTCTCGGGGATGCGGATCGATCCGCAGAGTCGGCTCTGCACGAATGGATCGAAGACTCGCTTCTCCCCGAAAAAGACGCGGCCAACGGGACTGTAGCAACTGCGGTTACGACTTTGACGGTCGATAATGGCGGGCGATTCCGCGTCCGGGATCAAGTTCGCGGAGCGGCTTCGGGCGAAATTATGCTCGTTACGGCGATCTCGACGAACGATCTCACGGTCACTCGCGGATACGGCGGGACGACCCAAGCAGCCATCGCGGATAATGAAGTAATCGAGATCATCGGCAACGCGTCTCTCGAAGGGGACGACGCTCCGACTCCCCGGTTCCAGAACCGATCCCGGGTCAATAATTACTCGCAGATTTTCACCGAGACCGTTTCCGTCTCCGGGACGCAGCAGGCAACTCGAAAGGTCGGGGTGATCGACGAGGTTGCCTATCAGGGAGAAGCCCGGCTTCGGGAAAATCTCCGGTATTTGGAGCGGACGATTCTCTCTGGGGACAAGCCCGCTTCGACTCCGCAGGGGTCGGACACGGTCGCTCGATCCCTCCAAGGAATGCGGCAATATATCTCGACGCACTCCCTGACCGCGAATTCCGGGGTGCTCGCGAGTATGGGAACCGACCTCTCGGAAGAGATCATTAATACGGTTCTCCGCGAGATTTGGGACGTCTCTTCGGAGGGACCGGACCTGATCGTTCTCGGAGGTTTCCAGAAGCGGCGATTTAACGGAATCGTCGGAGGTCGAACTGTTACCCAAGCGGAAGAGACCGCGAAAAATATCATCATGAAATACGAGTCCGATTACGGGACGATTACAGCGGTGATGTCCCGTTGGGTTCCCCCGAACTCCGCGGTCTTCTTGAATTCCCGTAAGGTGCAGGTGATGCCGATTACGGGTCGGTCTTTCCATCTCGAACCTCTCGCGAAGACTGGCGACTCGGATCGTCGGCTCTTGGTCGGGGAATATACGATGGAATTCCAGACCGAATCGAGCCACGCTTGGGTCGACGGTCTCGCGGTCGCGTAAAGTCTCAAACCTGATCCCCCGGACCCCCCGCACGGCTCCCCGGGATCGAAAACCACTTCGACGGCTCCCCTTTTCGGGGGGTCGTCGTTTTTTTTGGCTGATTCCGATGAATTCCGTTGAATTTCAGCCGAATCAGATGGGAAGAGGTCGATCTTATATACCGGAACCGGTATATTGAAGGGAGTCCGGGGCGTATCCCGGGCGGAGAAACGGAAACGACTTACGAAAGGGCGAAGAAATGAACGACCGAACGAACAGCGAAGCGACGACCCGAAACGACCTAGGCCAGACCCCCGCGGAGCAGGGAATCCGAGAAGCTCGGAAACAAGCGTCGGAAGCCCGGGACATAGAGCACGCGACCGAGACCGCTCTCCGGGAATCTCTCGAAGCCATCTCCCAGATCGAGGATTCTTACGAATACGACGAGACCGCGTCCGAGACGATCGAAGACGCGATCGTTCGAGCGGAGTCGGCTCTCTCTCCGAAAAACCCGATGAATACGAACCACCGCAACGCTCTTAATACGGCTCTCGCCACGCTCCGAGTTATCCGGGAGCTCCACCGGGCGGGACGTCGAAGTATCGCGGAAGAGGATCGGGTTCTCGTCTTCGACGCGATCGGGAACGCTTCCGAAATCGTCGAGGGAGAACGGGACGAGGTCGACTTCGAGATCGCGATCGGGGATCGGGTTCGGTCGTACGACTCTCCCGAAACTCGGGATGATCCGACCCGGACTTCGTACGTCGAGGGAGTCGTAACCGGCTTCCAGCACGTCGAAGGGTGTCTCCGCTACCAGATTCACGTCGACAAAGACGTCTCCCCCGACTCCGTCTCGACGAAGATTGAAACCGGCTCCCGGGTCGGTTGCGACGTCCATCCCCCCGTAAACGGAATCCCGACGTCTCTCGGGCGTACGACGAGCGGGGTCGAGCTTATCGAAGACGAGCCGACCGACGACCCCGGGACCGGAGGGAGCCCCGTAGGGAGCGAAGACGAGGGACCGGACCTCTCGACTCGGGAGTCTCGGGTCGGGTTCGTCGACGCGTTGATGGCGGTGAATTCCGAACTCGAAAAAGCGGACACGGTCGACGCGGACCCGATCGAAGAAGCGAAAAAGGCTCTCGGGCTCGTCGTCGCTCTGAATAATCTTCGTCACACCCACCCCGACGTCCAAATCCCCCAGCTCGACGAGAACGGGGAGAAGACCGGGGAGTTCTGTATCGTCGATCTCGACCCCCAAGCGAAGAAACAGGTCGAAGAGGCTCTTCGAGGTCTCTCCGACCTCCCGGTCCCCCCGATCCCCGCGGACCCCGAGAGCGTCTTCGTCGATCCCCCCGTCGGTCCGCTCGACGGACGCCCCGAAGCGAAGATGGCGAAGAAGCGAGCGACCGCGATCACTCTCGGGATCGACGAGACTCCCCCCGTCGGGCGGGGGTCGAACCTTACGAGGGAAGAAAAAGCGGGTCTTCAAACGGTCGTCGACTTCTTCGGGGACGCGTCCGGGCTTCCCTTCGACCGGAAGCTCAACCAGCGAATCGAGAACGATTATCTCGATCTCGGGACGATTCTCGAAGATACCGTCGGGGAGGTTTCCCCCGAAGATATTCTCGGGGGCTTCGCCCGGGCTCGCGTTACCCTTACGCTTATCGGGAAAAATCGGAGATTCCGGGGCGTCGATCAAGACCTGATCGTCCGTCGGGACGACGCGGAATCGTTTCTCACGGAAGCGTTACGACCCGAAGAGGGCTCCGAAGAGTGGCGGGACGAGATGGAGCACATCGACCGGACGGCTTTCGGCCACGACGGATCGAGTCCCGAGCGGGCGATCCCGGAACACTATTAAACTCTCCCCCGTTCGCGGGGAACTTCGGGCGGGTCGACTTTCGAGTCGGCTCGCTTTTTTTTTGTGGGGGTGAAAATATCCCGCCAAGCGGATACGATCCGGCGATATGGTAATCTCCGAAAAAAACCTCCAACGGCTCTCTGGTCGGCTCTCGCGGATCGCTTCCGTCTCCCGGAAGCGGTCGAATCAGATTTGGCGAGACGAGACCGAATGGCTTAAGGCTTCGATCTCCCTCTCGCTTGTTCGGGAGGTCCGAAAGGTCGGTCCGACGAGACCGGGCGGTCGAATCGTCGTCTCCGGGTCTTCCCTACTCGATCGAGCGGCGGATCGTTGGCGGGGGCGGGTTCTTTTTGATCTCGGTCGCGTTGTCGAAGATTTTCGCGTCGATACCTACGAAGCGGCTCGACGGGCGTACGGGCTCCCGATTACGAAAGGGGGCAAGAGTCGGGCTCGGAACGAACTCGTCGGAGGGAGCCAGCCTAGGCGGACTCAGGAGTGGATGAGGTCTTTCGGTCTCCGCTACGGGAATTCGATCGAAGACATCGTCGTCTCCGCGTCCGCGGACGGGGATGATCTCGACTCCGCGGTTCTGCTCGCGGAAGCCCGGGTCGAGCAGACGATCCCGGCGATTGGAATGTCTTTTAACGCGGTTCTTTTATCTCCGGGGGGATCGTCTCTCCGGGTGGCTGCGTCGGAATAATGAAATCGGAAGGATAATTTGATGGCGAAACAACGAGGCAGACCGAGAAAAACCCCGAAGCCCGAAGTCGATCCCGCGGACGATGGCGATACTGGATCGAAAGAGAGCTCGGATTCTGGCGAGAACGAGAACCCCGAGACGACCGAAAATCCCGTCGAAAGTACAGAGACGACCGAAAATCCCGTCGAAAGTACAGAGACGACCGAAAATCCCGTCGAAAGTACAGAGACGACC
>PJEL010000611.1_pt1 | contig 41674 bp, 29 predicted proteins | sample 1853271 | NCBI WGS metagenome assembly PJEL01 (sample SAMN08108733, study PRJNA415343) | Invertebrate metagenome, whole genome shotgun sequencing project. | host: Globobulimina | place: Sweden: Gullmar Fjord | collected 2015-08
CGACCCTTTACAGACACATACAAGCAGAAAAAGCACAGGACACACACAACACACACAAAAGACCAACACGGCACGGCAACGTCTTCCACCGACGCACGCACAAAAACGAACATATAATATGCACGAAAACAGCAGAAAAACAGAAAACAGCATCAAAATACAAAACAAACAGGACATTGGAGGGAGCTAGACGACTGGACCACACAGGACCAACCTGGCAACATATAATACAGAGAAAAAACACGGTACACGCACACACAGCCTGATCCAAGCACACCAACATCAAATAATAATACAAATTACACAAAATATATTGACAAACACACACAAAAAAAAACGCGTGGAACAGTAAAATAGGCATGCAAAAAAAGCAAACATGCTCAAAGCTGCCAAAAGCACATAGTAATGGCTGTATCACATGGCACGCAATATATTCAACCCATAGAATGCAATATATAGTATCTGTATATAAAGAAAAAATAAACCAGCAAATAAGAGCGAGAGAAAAAGGACCAACATAGTGAAAAGAGACACCATGGTAAAATCAGTGTACTTGGAATATCTCAGAGCAAGCTGTCATCAATCACATATTTATGTGACCTCCTGGCATAAGGGCTCAAACAAACAGAGACACAAAAAGTCGTCGAGAACCATCGTGCGCTGCCAACCAATACGCTCAAATACTATATCATAGTCATAAAAAAACAAATATATGTGCAAACGAAAGAAAATATACGGAAGGACCCTATTCAGACACACAAACAAGAAAATGACAGGGCACCAACAGAAACCAACCAAAATCCAGGAAACGCCGTGCTACAGCCAATTACCAACCACCACAGACATATCACAGCATAGAATATGAAATCAAAATACAAAATATATCGACAAAAACGAGAAAAGACACGTGTCATATGGCATTGGAACCACATAGATGACCAGGGTGTTTTCAGAGGACCCAGCCCGTCACGTTGTCGGGTTTCAGCTATGGGCGATGGTTCGGGGTTTCAGCTATCCAGGTGTTTCTCAATGACTCGGTGCTCAGTGAGTTGAGATGAATTCAGGTGAGCTTACGTCGATTACACTAATACTAGAAGCATCTGTAGCACGAATTTTGAAAATCCGGGAAAATGCCATCTCCAGTTTGCTTACAAATGAAGGAATGAAGCGACAGATCCGAGAGAAATGCTCCCAGTCGCCCACAAAAGTGTACCAAAGATCGGCCAAATTAGCTAAAACTCAATAGTTCGGGGTCACGGGGTCCCTATTACATATATAAACTATATAAACATAATGAAAAAGTGATCGAACAAAAAAAGCGAGAGGAAAACGAACAGCACAGGGAAAAGAGACACCAATGAAAAATCAGGGTCCTTGGAATATCTCAGAGCATGCTTTCATCGATCAAACAAACGTGTCACTTAATGCCATATGGGCTCATAAGAACAGAGACACCAAAAATCGACCAGAACCTTCGCATGCTGCCAACCAACACGTTCAAATACTATATTGGAGTCATAAAAATACAAATATATGTGCAAATGAAAAATTATATACAATCCAACGCTTTGCAGACACATAGAGACAGAAAAACACAGGACACCAACAAAAGACACAGAGAGGCCAACAAACAACGCCCTACATCATGCACGCACGAAAATAAACACACTCAAACATATATTATATAGTAAAATGACACAAAAAAATAAGAATTGCACGAAAAGGCAATGCAAACCTGCCTTTGGAACGATATATATGACTGGAGCATACAGGACCAACCTGGCCACATAGAATATGGACTAAAATACACGTTGCATGCACACAAAGTCTGATCGAAGCTTACGAACGTCATATAATAATATAACAGAAGCAAAATATTGCGTCAAACATACAAAAGCACGTGTCATACGGAAAAAAGGACATGCACAAGAATCATACCCACTCAAACATGCAAAGAAAACAACCAGTAATGGCTGTAGACCGCATTACAAGGAGTATCCAAGCCATTCAATACAATATTGGGATAATCAAAAAGTGATTCAATAGAAAAGAAACAGAAAATGTCAAAAAGAACGGCAAAAAGGGTTCAAAATCAGGGTTCTCACAACAGCTCACAGGCAAGGGTCCATGGATTCAACATTTGTCAGACGCTGTGGCATATGGTCTCCTCAAACAAACAAACACAAACACAAAAAGTCAGAAAACTCCATACCGGCGCCAACCAGGACGATCAAAGATTATATTAAAGTCATAAAATGGCAAATATATGTGCAAATGAAAGAAAAGATCGCAACGGACCCTTTCCAGACCCATACAAGCAGTAAAAGTCCTCCATGGCGAAATCCACTAGAATTATCTCAAACCGAGAAGTCAGAAGTCACAGCCACATATTTACTATTCATAATTATGTTGTCCATGAGCTTCTTCTTCTTCATTCAGCGTTTGTCTAATAATTCTCCAAAAGAAGAAGCACATGGGTCGCAGTAGACGACAGGGGTATGTCTCCTCATGAGCGTCCTATCCAAATGGCCCTTTCATGGGAAACCATGCCAAGATAGATAGTAGCTGAAACCTACCACCGTGACGAGCTCCAAGGGACTCTTTCCCATGGGATTACTTTTGAATTGGTCTTGAATTGGTTTTGGATTAGTCTTGAGTTAACCTTGCTTTATTTCTGATTTGGTTTTGGATGGCTTTTGAATTGGTTTTCGTATGGTTTTCTATTGCTTTTGGATCGGTTTTGAATTGTTTCCCCGAATTTCCTTAGCGACGAAAACCAACAAACGATAGAATCTATCCGAAACCCAAAGGTTTTGGATCCCCACGAGAGACATCATTTATCAGTAGTAACATTGCCATCTGATGGCATATGAGCAACAAAAAGGAGTCGAACTTGTATTATTATATATGCCATCTGCTGTACTAGTGATATCAAAAGTAACAGCAGGTGGGTTATAGTAACATAATAGGTCCTATCCAAAGGGACCTTTGAAGGGAAGTTGAGATAACATAGACAATAGCTGAAACCTACCGCCGTGACGAGCTCCAAGGGACAATTTTCTCCTCCGAGTTCTTTTTTGCTACGTCCGCCGCGAAAAATGTCCCTTGGAGCCCGTCACGATGGTGGGTTTCAGCTAGAGTAGAAGAAAAGTTCAACGGCCCCTTAGATCCATCATGAGGAAGTATATTGGCCCAACAAAGCAACAAATTGTAATAAAATAACTTTTCAACATCCGAACGAAGCCTAATATGTGCCTGAGATTGGTGCTGGGTGACAAATTGTCGAGGCGAAAGATCAACAACCATATATATCCGTCTCGAAGATACATTTCGCGGCATTCGATACCGAAAATGTCTGTTTATGGGATAAATTTGTGATTGAGATGAGTACAATGCTCCCAGATGATCTGGAGCGACATAAAGTAAAGGTGTAATGAGCATCTTTTACGACAACAAGTAGTAAATCTTTTGTCTGTCTACACACAAGGATGGCAAACCGTTGATCCGTTTGTTTACATAACATCACATGCAATGTATCAAAATGTCTATAACGATTTACAGGTGAAGAGATGTAGTGTCATGTTTCATGGTACAAAAGAATGTCTAGGGAAATTCAAAAGTGATTGATCACTTCAACTCATGAGTTGGATATTATTTCAACGCATGGAATACTCCTGGCCTGGCACCACGAGCTGAGATGCCATCAGCATTGATATATACATGTGAGAAGACCTCATCCAATGGTGGCAGGGCATCATTCTTTGCTTTCTCAACAGCCTCGTCAATTTCCTTCTTTACGCTTTTTTCTATTGCTTTGAGATCCGCAATTTCACACATATTGTGGTCCAATAACAGTCTTCTCACGTGCTCTACTGGATCTCTCTTTTGACGAATATTTGAGATTTCATCACGGGAGCGATACGTGCTTCCTGGATCAGACATTGAATGACCATGGTATCTGTATGTGTCCATTTCAAGAATCATTGGTCCATTCTCAAGAGCATACTGCTTTGCATAGGCGAACGCTTGTTTCACAGCCAACACATCCATACCATCAACTTTCATACCAGGCATATAATCTCCACGGGAAAAGAATGCTGGTGACTTGGCCGCTCTCCATTCTGCTGTTCCCATTCCATAATGGTTATTTTCACAGACAAACAAACATGGCAAATCCCACAGAGCTGCCAGATTGAATGACTCGAATACCTGTCCCTGGTTTGCAGCTCCATCGCCATACATGGAAATTCCAATGCTACCGTCTTCCATGTATTGATGGGCAAGGGCAAGTCCCGCTCCAACTGGGACTTGGGCCCCCACAATGCCCTGTCCTCCGTAAAAGTTATTCTCCTTGCTATACATATGCATCGATCCACCCTTTCCGTTGGAAGCTCCTGTGAATTTCCCCATAAGTTCGGCGATGATTTCATGGACAGTACCCCCTCTAGACAAGTACAAGGCATGATCTCTGTATGACGTGATGATTGAGTCCTTCTTTGTAAGGACAGCTTCCATTCCTACGGCCACCGCTTCCTGCCCATCATACAAGTGACAGAACCCACGGATCTGTTTCGCTTTGTAGAGCATGTCAGCAGTGATTTCCATACGACGCATTCTGTACATTTCTGTGAAGAATTTCAAGAGCTCCTCCTTGTTTGTCGTCACAGTCGTCGCCGGCCCATCACATTTGTGAGTTTTGAATGGATTTACCTGAGAACATATAATAATAACATTATGAACCAATTAGACAGCATATTGCTGCACGGATCGTACCTCCAGGGTGAGCTCGTCTGCTGAAGATGCCATAGAACGCGATGCGGAGGGCACCACCACCCCTCTGGCGGTGTTCTTCTTGACGGAGTTCAACACAGTTCTCAACATTGTTTTCTAACTACTGTAATAATAAGTAACTTCATGCGGTCATGGTCATCTCTGGGGTATTTCTACCTAGCGTGCCCTGGCCATCGACTGGTGATGATTGATGTTTTGTTCCTATCAAAGGATGTTCTTGATGGGTGGCCATGAGATAGAGGGGTATCAATATCGCCGATGCCGTGGACGAAATCCTAAACTCTATCCCAAAAGTACACCCTACGATACAGATCGCTACCAAACGTAAAAGAGATACGGTAGTTTTAGTTAAAAGAAACAACAAATCTGCAAGGCAGACGCCGGAAAATTGGACTACTTGACAGACATGGCCTTTACTACCACAATCGCGACACCCAAGGCTGTCGTACCTAGACAGGCACAGGTTGCATGCAAATCTTCACGCCTCGTGAAATCTAGATTCAATATGTCTCATAGAAACGTCATAGTGCGTGCTGGGGATGGATCATCTGGTACGTGTAGAGAAAACTTGTGTCGCTCTTTTGATTTGCCTTGTGGCTTATCGAAAATCCGCGGAAAGGCTCCGATGAATTCAGACATGGATTCTTCTTATTATAATATAACTATCTGACGTTTGTTTCAGGAGCTGGAGCTGTGAATGACTCCACCTGGGAGGACGTGGTCCTAAAGTCCTCTGTACCAGTCTTGGTGGATTTCTGGGCACCATGGTGTGGTCCTTGCCGAATGATTGCTCCAATCATTGACGAAATTGCTCAGGAATATGGTGATAAACTTAAGGCTGTGAAACTTAACACCGACGAGAGCCCACAGGTCGCTACTGAGTATGGAATCAGAAGTATTCCAACAGTCATGGTCTTCAAGGATGGACAAAAGATGGATGCTGTGATTGGAGCTGTGCCAAAGTCTACTTTGGTGCAGACTATCGAGAAGTACATGAACTGAAAAGTATCTGCCTTTTTAATGTAACATGATTACTCTGTTGCACATTGAATAAATATGAAATATACATACGCTGCACTAATCCACTCGATCAGTGGACCTGCCTTTCCTTCTTGTTCCATCCGTCTCAAACTGATTCTGAGAAATGAGCACGACGAGCAGAACTACAATCAGTCCCCCTACCAAAGCACTTACCGAAATACCTCCAGGAGACCGAACCTGCATCCAGCCGTACAGGCCGTGTCGGCTCACGAGGACTATGTCCATGTAACCATCCATGTTGAAATCTACCTGCACCAGTTGTTGAATCGGGGGGTGAGGCAAAGTGCCAGTCCATATCTCATTTCCTCTCTCAGAAAGCACAGTAGCTGTTCTAGATCCAGATGCTAATATTCCAGATGGAATACCGTGCTTATGGAAAGAAAATGGTCGGAAGGTGGGCACAGTTGTGCCGTCCTCATCATAGTCAGAATCCTCTTCATCCGTCTCCTCCTCTCCTCCCCATGACTCCGAATCAAAGTTTGGATATCTCTGTTTCCAATCTATACCAGTTTGTATTGTGAACAGTTTGTCTCCTGTATGGTCGAACGACGTGACTTCCCCTCTGCTATTGAAATAGAACAGGTTCATTTTCTGATGCAACTGCATTTTTGAGTAATGGCCATTCTTGTTTGGTACCTGCAAAGCTACCGGGGGAGCAATATCCAGAAGACCACTGGGACGATTCCGTACAGCAGATGAACAGATTGTACCATTGAAGAGAGAGATTGATGGAGGAATACCAGACGTAACCCTGGTCATACATGCACCAATTCTCTCATGACCAACCTGGTGCCGCGCCACATCCATCTCTATTCTCTCAGTTCGTGGAATGCCACCAGAAACGTGGACATGGTCCGGAATTCCATCCCCGTCAATATCAACGTGCAGAGCCTTTTTGTCTAGTCTGAGGCGACATACTGGCCTTCCAGAGAACAGATGAATCACCTCCATGCCATCTTCAACATGAGACACAATGACATTGGGTGGCTGTGTCTGCTTTGTCACAGGCACGTCTTTCTTCCACTGATAATGTGTTGCTGGCGGTGTATTTGTCGTATCAATTTTTTTATTCGGATCAGATGCTAATGCGTGACGCTGAGCTCCATGGTGCTTGCGGTGCTTGTGGAAATGAGCTAGACGAATAAAAGAATCTTCATCATCAAACCAGACGTGAGGCAGAGAAGCCAGGACAGACTCCCTATACTCTCGGCAGGATCGTTCCCCGTAGTGAATACCATCCTGAAGCTCAACAGCTATTCGATCAGAATATAACGTCTTCATACCAGATTCTACGAGACTCATGGGATCTTTATGGAAATCTTCCTGACCATGCTTCCACAGCAAGTTTCCTGAACTGCCAGCAAATGCAAAGTAAGACACATGCCTTGCCTTTGTCCGAGGATCAGAGTCTATTTCCTCCAATGATTCATCCTGATTCCTTCCATGTTCATGTTTTGTTTCCTCTCTCTCATCCTCCGCTTCATCCTCGTCGTCGTAGTCCTCCTCATGGATTTCAGCCTCTCTGTGTTCTCTGATGCTGACCACCACCATGCCCCCTACATGAGTGTTCCCTGCATGAGGAGTGATGACAACAGACACGTCTTTAAAATCCGAATCCTTTGACACCAAGGGAATTGAGCTCTTCCACTTCAATCTAAGGTTCGAGTCCATCAATGCTACAGATCCATCTGAACATACAGCGGCAATCACCTGCTTTCGTTGCTTGTGTACCAAATCTTTCAAGGGCTTGTCCAGGCTGCCTGCCGCGAGGGCCAAAATATCTGGACTTTTTGAATCAGTATCATCATGACCAATCAGCGACGCCACCGATTTTTGGGTGAGAATAAAGGCCGGAGCAAAACCGTCCCCGTGTTTCCTTGGTGCAGCTAGGATCACTTGACCACCTGGTGTCACAGCAACAAACTCTGGTCTTCCATCCCCATTAAGGTCAACCTACAGAAGTAATGAAGTGAAATTCGAGCTCACCAAGATCCATCTTGCATCATCAGGTTATGAACAAGAGCAAAACCGCACCGAGATTGGTCTAGGAATACTTGGAAGACCGTTTTCCTCCTCATGAGGAAATTTCAAATACCTGTAATGATGTTACGAGTGAGAAGAATGAAAGTGTATACTCCAAGAAGAGGAGGAGGCGTACCAAGCTTTGTGAAACGAAATAGGACCATCGGAATGAAGCGCTACAAACACTGCACAAATTGCGAGAATAAGAATCCCCACGTCGCGCTTGTACATGGATGGAGTATCTGTTAGAAATAATAATACAACATTAAAAAAAATCAAAATAGACAAAACAGTGAACCACAAAACATATGCGAAACTCTAGGCGGAAGATTGCTTCTTCTGCTTCTCAAGTCTCTCCCTGGCCGAATCGGCCTCAATCTGCATGATTGTTTCGACTGCGTACGTTTCTCTACCCTTGATGTGCTCCCAAGCTCCGTGACATCTCTTGGTGGATCTCAGTGAACGCCATACGGCACTGTTGCATTTGAACCCAGAGCCAAAACCAATTTGCCAAACCCGTTGTCCTTTAGATACTCCTTGAACACTCTCTATGAAAGAAAAACTATACCATACGGTAGCACTTGATGTATTTCCATACCAATGCAAGGAGTTGGCTGATGGTGCCATCTGTTCACTAGAAAGATGCAACTGCTTGCTCAGACCAGTGACAACTGCTCGGCCACCAGCATGGATGCAAAAATGGTCAAATGCCTTGTTGAACCTGGGGATATATGCTTGTATTTTTGCATTAAAAAATTTTCTGGCAATCCAATTTGAAGCGAATGCCAATTTCTCTCCCCAAGGCAAAACGAGTGGACCCATTTTGGTCAAATTAGCCTCCATGGCTCGAGCAGCAACCTTGACGAGATCTTTATTGAGTTCCACTCCAATCTTTTGCTGCTCATCTTCTCGCTGATAAACACATCTATACGCATCGTCTTGAGCTCCTAAGTGAACTCGAACGACATGTTCCAATTCGTACAATGAACGTCTGGCCTCAGACCTTTTGTTTGTCAGTAGCATTGCAGCACCTCCCATTCTGAATATTGTGTTTGGAATAAGCATGGACCTTTCATTTCCTTGGTACCAATTCTGTGTGATATTTTCTGTCGATACCACTAATGCATAGCCACCTCTACCCAACGATCCCAACAATCGTTTGGCCAGACCAATAGATATGATACCAGCAGAGCATCCCATGCCACCCAAGTTGTATGACTCAATGTTGCTTCGCATCTTGAATTTATTTATAATCATTGCGGAGAGAGATGGCGTTGGATTGAAGAGAGAGCAATTGACGACTAAAATATCAATGTCCCTTGGTTTCATGCCAGTCTTCTCCAGGAGATCAGCAACAACGCTAAAGAGTACTTGCTCAGCTTCCTCTCTTGCCCATGCCATGGTCGGTTCAGGAGGATCACGCTGCAAACCATTAGGAAACATAGCTTCTGATGACAATCCACTCTTTTTCAGCATGCGCATTTGGAAATCCATGGCGTCATCAGAAAAGCAGCGCTTCTGCTTGGAGCGTCTCTCAAACACGTCATAAGACACCCAATTTGGTTCCCTATTCTTAAAGCATTCAAAATCCACAAGATATACCCGCTCTCGATTTAACCAGTATCTAATGAGCAATAACAGCGCAACAATCCCAGCAACAAGGAGCCATGCTCCCTGGCTGCTTGGATCACTCAACATGTGCAACAACTTGTCAGCCTCTGCCAGGACGGGCGCTGCCAGCGCTGCCCATGCACTATGAGGAGTTTCCCATGTCTTCCTGGCCTTGTTCAGTGCGAAACCTCCAGCAAACACCAGGAGAGGGGTGAAACTTCTCTTCAAAGTGGTTAAGAAGTAATCGATCCCTTCAGGAACCCAGCGTGGAGGAAACTCTGCAGCATACTTGCCCAATAAAAACGTCTTTCTAATGACATGAACATATCAGCACATCCTGACATCGACGATCGACTGTTAATGTCGATGATGTCAGTCGCTGCACCAGGTTGCAGGAATTCTGCAGGCCTCCCTATCTTGAGCCAACGCTCTTCAGATACGACAGGAACAAACAGAGACAGCGATGCGCTCATTATATGTTTGACGTATTAAATAGTACATACCTGCTCGTTGCATTGTATGCTGTGGCTGTGAACTGTTCATCGTATCCTCTGCGCAAACTTGTGTAACCGCCAACTCTGACTGCTAATGATCAGTCAAAGTTGCATATATGGACACGAGGGATCAAAGAAGGAATATTGATGAATTATTAATGATGTAGTGAGTGTTGTAAGGGCTTGTCTGAGTAAATTAGACTTGATTGGTAGAGTCAGAGTACTGCCTTGACAGCAGTGCATGCTACAGCAAGGATCATCCATGCATGGATTCAGTTATTTATGAATGGTATGCGTGCACACACACATCATCTCTACGATAGTAATAGTAGCAGTAGTGATATAGGATATCTTTGAAAGGTACAAGCCAACCAACTTGGCAACAGGGTCTGGCTGGCCTGGTAAACTGAACGTAAGTGCCATATGGCAACTTGCAAGGTTCCATGGAAACAGACATCTTCAGAACAACCATCACCAACACTACGCTTTGTCACATAAACCAAATATATGAATTACATTGCATTAATACGTAGTAGTAGTAGTAGTAGTAGTAGTAGTAGTAGTCGTAGTAGAAGGCAGGGCACGGGTCGTTGTGGTTGGAAATGAACCCCTCTCGTCTTCAAGACGAGGGTGGACTCTCAAATGAAGATTTTCGTAGACTCTTGGAGACTCCTGCAGTTGTGCATGTTGATGGAAAGGTAAAAAATATCACCCGAGTGCCTGTGAAGGAAGATGTTGCACGACGGCAATCTACGATGGAGACAGAGGAAGAAGACAGCACGTATCGGGATCGGGCAGAAGAGAGGCGTCGAGGGATGCCCAACGACGGTTTGGATACTGAAGAGGAACCCTTTGTTAAAGGGCTTGATTACTCACTCCTGGAGAAAGCCAGGAAGGAAAGGGAAATGGTGAAGAAACAAAAAGAGAAGGAGGACCAGCAACAAAAAGAAAAGGTTCATGCTGCTGCTCCTTCTGAGAAGAAAGAACGAACGTCAAAGCCATTCTCCACACTTGCAAAAAACATAGAGATGGTTTTGATGGAATTGGCTGAAAGAAAGAAGCCAGTGGAAGAACGAATGGGCACTCATACGACTGCTTTTTCCCACGGAAGGATTTCCTATGTGTACAATACAGATGGGGATGATATGTACGAGATACCGAAAATGAAAATGAGAGCGGCAACAAATAGACATGGGAGTAAGAATACAAAGAATGCAATATCATCCTTGCCCCAATCGCTTCTTGAGGAGATTTCGAATGTCATGCAATACACTGTCCATGGCAGCAGATCAGTGCAGAGACCTGCTGCTGTACATCAGCGGGCGTCTCCCAAGGCCCCTGTAGAGAACAAAAAAGAAAAAGAAGAAGAAGAAGAAGAGGAGGAGGATATATTTGGGGATGTGGGAACCGACTACGTGCCGGAAAAAATGGTGGACAAGCCAGAAGACAAAAGGGTGACATCATATTTTGAACATGACACATCTCATGAAGCAGACAAGAATGATAGAACCGACCTGGATGTTGCAAGGCTCGTTCAGGAACAGATAATAAAGAAAGATACATTGAAAAACAATGTTCTTCAGGAACAGACAGACGGCTATGATGAATGCTATCCTGGATATTTTGATACTGGGGCCATGTTGGATGACAGCGACGAGGATGGCAGAGCAGATGAAGAGGTCAAGCCAAAGATATCAAAAAAACAAGAGTTGAAGCGTGAGCAAGCTAAAGAAAAAGCAAAAATAGAGCACGAACTAACAAACATACAAAAAATATTTGATGATAAAGGCTATGAGCACACTGCTGCATTCCATAAAAAGGGACGGACCAAACACCATTCTGGTGATGAGCCAGTAGTGGGGAAGAAAAAAAGACGTATTTGATGACGTTTTATATACATATATTTATTTCTATACACTAAATGAAAGAACAGACACATTATTCTGTAAACACATCAGAGAGCTCATTCCTAGGTACCCTATTTTCTGCCTTGTGACGTTTCCTCTGCTGCCTAGAATCCACCTTGTTGGCATATTTCGACTGCGTACTTTTCTTCAGAGCTGTTCTAATTGCATTTGGTGATATATATGTGGGATTTTCATATATGACTGGTCCTCCAAACGATCCGGAAAAGATTTTGATTGGATTCATGCACACCCTGGGTCCCACTTCTATCAATGTCAGGTCCTCTTTTGCATGTATCTTCTTCTCTGTGGATACTTGGTAGTTCCTGATCCAGACACGATTATCCACTACGCTGAAAGAGAGTATATGGTCAAAGAATGGCTTTTTCTTTGGCGCCAGGGGTGGTGTTGCAAAGATCTGGCCAAGTAAAACTTTGATGAGTTGCAGGTGAGGTTGGGTATCAAAATTGGCATCAAAACTCAACACTGGCCTTGAGCCCTTGAGATGATTTCCACTAAGTTTCAGCTCAGCCATCGTATGCACATTAGTCACGTGGAACTTGATCGATGGCCCATTTGGCGACTTTGCAGCCCACAGGTACAAGTCTTGGTGCTTTCTTGTTTCGAAAAAGAGAACAGATGAACACCCTTTTAAATCTGCCACCTCATTTATCACACCTCGATCTGATTTTGTGTCTAATTTTGCATCCTTTTTAGAATGAGGGAGCAATTGGAGGATATCGAGAAGAAGATGCCTAGACCTGAATGTAATGCCACGAGACGACACTACCAGCACCTTTTCTTTGTTTTTATAGAATGATCCCTGTTTCTTCTGAACAGAATCTTCCACTTTGGTTACCTCTGCAATCTTGCTCTTCTTCTTCCCTTTGGCCATGGCACCAATCGTGGCATGCAAGTTGAACGACAATACGACGACCTCTCTTTCAGAATGTATGAAACTACCACCACATATAGTTTTTAAATATATAGCATTAGATTTATTTCGCAGCAATACTAGTACTAGTACTGATGAGTAGCAGGTCCATGCATGGAGATGGCACATCTTGAGCTCATCAGACAGAGAGGCACCAATGGTAATATTGGTGGGTTCATTTCATTAATGAAAGAGATGATGTCCAGCATCTACTAGATGAGTGAATGAATGTTTGTTTGTTTGTTTGTCCAAGATAGATGCCAAGCAACAACAACAAGATTCGTCTTGAGAGTACTCTGCTGAGATTGCATGACATGTCATCATCAGGTGACCCACTTCAATTCATGCGGGTACATCAATTCTCTATTTTTAAAATAATTTTGATAATATCAAAACAACATACTCCTGTACTAGGGACATGATGTCATTGGTTCCTATCCGTCAGACTTGTCTGGTGGTGACCATTCAAACTCATGGAGGTCGGTCGAGGGTCAAGAGATTGCAAGGATTCAAAGTTGCTGCATCAATGGACAAAACCAATAATATTATAAAAGTTTGTGGTGTAACAAGTCCAGAAGATGCGAGATTGGCGGCATCATCTGGTGCTGACCTGATTGGAATGATTCTCTGGCCAAAGGCTGGCCGTAGTGTTTCACTGGAGATCGCCCGTGAGATTGCTCTAGAGGCGAGAGCGCAAGGATCTGAAGCTGTGGGGGTGTTTGTGGATGAGGATGCGGAGACAATCCAAGATGTATGTAGCAAGGTTGGCATAACATATGCTCAGCTGCATGGGGATCAAGCAAGGGCTTCTTTTGGCGACATTGGTGATAATCTCCGGATAATTTATGTAGTTCATGCGGATAAAGATGGAAATATAGTGACTGAGATTGGTGAACAAATAGAGAGACGGCCGGATTGGTATCTCGTAGACTCTATGAAGGGTGGCAGTGGGGAATCATTTGACTGGGCTGCCCTCAAACCTCCTCAAAATTCATTACACGGTTGGCTTCTTGCTGGAGGACTGAATGATAAAAATGTAGCAGTGGCGATACGAACCGCTAGACCTAACGGAGTAGACGTATCAAGTGGTGTATGTGACGCTTCCAAACTCAAAAAGGACCCTGTCAAGGTCTGTCAATATATTTCCAGTGCATCTGATGCTTTTGGTACTAGCCCTCCATAGTACTATGTGATAATAATGTTACAACAACAATAATATATTGGCACTAGAAGAGATGTAAAACTAAAAGATTAGAATTGACCAAGCCCAGCCTCGACCAAACGGCGCTTCTCTGCAGCCCGTGCATCCCTGGTGGACACACCTTCTGCTACGCTACGTTCCCTCTGGATAGTCAGCAATTGAGCCACACGCTTTCTGAGAGCCTTGTACTGTGCTGGCTGGTACTCCTCGCGCTTGGCAAACTTAATTCTCATGGTGAACATCTCAGCCCTGAGCCTCTCAACTTCACCCTGGACGGCTTCGGCAGTTGCGAACTCGGTTCTGCAATGGATGTTTAATATTTCAGGAAAAAATTAAAAGAATTAATAGAAACAGGGCAATGCGGTAGCATGGACGCAGGAGCGTGCGATGCTACTCGCGTGCGCCGTCCTCCTACTACCACAGAGGACGTTGTTTCCAATTTGCCAGCATTCTACATACCTGAGGCTAGCAGCATTTGCCTTCTTTGCTGATTTCTTCTCAGGAGCATCTTCGCATACTATTCTGGCAGCCATTCTCCTGGAATGACCCTGGTTCCTATTGGCACGAATTGGTTGCCCACATACCACAGAAGAGCGAGAACCAACTGTATTTGTCAATGCAAACATATTGAATTGTTGTTGAAGTAAAATGTAGTATTTCTATTCAATTAGAAGGACAATGTGGTCGTTTCAAATGTAAAAAGAGGTCGCGGCGATATCGAGTCATCCGTGCTGGATGAGGCATTCCGTGCTGAGAAAGTCCTCGATATTCTTTACTAATTGTCACGCATTGGCTGTTAATTTCACTATTATTATTATTTAGAATATAATACTGTTCTATTCAATTGGTAGAACAATGGAGTGTATCGGATCCAGAGGAATGGTCCGACGGGGCACTCTTCACGGAAGGAGGAATGCGCATGTCTGGGTTCTACGCAGTCGCATGGGCATGCGCTGTTGCAAGAATGTGCAATTTATGCAGAAAAGGTCTGATGCGGTCATCGCTTGCTCTTTGGGAGACAACGGAGAGAAGAATTCGCCTTTGTTGCCCAAACAACTCGTTGTGGGAGCCGCTGTTATGGGGGGATTTTTCCTTCAAAGCTTTATTGGAGGAGGCCAATTTGCACAGGCATCTATTGTACATAAAAATAAGGGAGAGAAGACTGCTGAAATGCTGCAGCCTGGTAGCAACTGGTTTGGAGACTTGTCAGCTGCGGGACAAGGGAGTGGTACTCCCATGAGCCCTGAAGAGGTGGATGCGGAGACTAGAGCGGCGATAGCACGTGCAGGGGACGAGAGAATGCAAAAGCAAATGAGACGGGCGAAACATAAATCCAAGGGTGGTAAATTGGTGAAGAATCCAGACCAGTCGAGAGCCCCAGACCCAACATCCATTCCATCAAACAAGGAAATAGAAAAGATGGCTCTTCAATCTGCATGGAGGCCAGACAAGCTGAAAGACATGACATATACACAATTTTGGAATTTAGTTGGGGAAGGCCATATTGAGAGTGTGCGATACACTCCGGATAGGAGGTCTGTCTATGTGAAGACCAAGGCTTCTGCCCCTGGTGGTGTGAGGACTGCAAAGGTTGGCTTGCCCTATGATCCAGAGTTGTTTGATCATTTGATCAACCACGGGACATATATTGAACCTTCAGATCTCAATCCTGCCCTACCAATAGTCCACGCGCTTGTGCGATTGATCTTCCCTGTCTGGTTTTCATTCTTGCTCATCAAATTTGCCTTTAGAATCGGAAGGAAGAAGAAGAGAGACAAGATATTTGGTGGAGCCAAACTTGAGTCAATTTCCGCAAAGGACTCGAGAATCACCTTTGATGATATTGCTGGTATTGATCAGGTGAAATCAGAGATTACCGAGGTGGTTTCCTTCCTGAAGGATCCTCAAAGGTTTCTCAGACTTGGTGCCAGATCACCTGCAGGTGTTCTTCTGGTTGGTCCTCCTGGTACCGGAAAGACTCTGTTGGCAAAAGCCATTGCAGGAGAGGCAGGGGTTCCATTTTTCTCTATTGCAGGAACAGAGTTTATGGAAATGTTTGTTGGAGTTGGAGCCTCCAGGGTGCGTGACATGTTCCAGCAAGCAAGAGATAATGCCCCTTGCATTTTGTTCATAGATGAATTTGATGGATTGGGTAAAGCTAGACAGTATGGTGGAGCTGGAAACGACGAATCCGTGCATACTATCAACCAGCTGCTGGCAGAGATGGATGGCTTTGAGGATAACACTGGTGTGGTAGTAATGGCAGCGACCAACCGCCCTGCTGCTCTCGACCAAGCTCTGACGAGACCGGGTCGTTTCGATAGAATCGTTCATCTTCCTCTTCCAAATGTGGAAGGTAGAGTTGGCATTCTTCACGTGCATGCTCGGGACAAAAAGGTCGATCCAAATATGGATTTTTCAAAGCTTGCTAGAGCGACAGCTGGCTTCACAGGAGCTGAGCTGATGAATCTCATGAATCAAGCGGCAATAATTGCTGCAAGACAAAAACAACCCTACATTTCAAATGATGAGGCATTCGAAGCTCTTGAGAAAATCCATAGAGAGAAAATGGGTGGTTCCATTACTGCCACAGAGGTGGAAAAGGATACCATACCCGAGAGAATGAGAAGAACCATAGCTATTTATGAAGCTGCACGAGCATTAGTTGGATATATAACACCAAACTTTGATGAAATCCAAAGAGTTAGCGCCTGTCCTAATGGACTAGCGACAGGATACACATATTTCTTGCCTATGGAGGAGAGGCTGGAAAGTAGAGTGACCACCAGAGCATATTTGGAGAGCCGCATGGTCGTAGCCATCGCAGGTCGTTGTGCAGAGCAGCTTGTGCTTGGAGAGGCAAACATAAGTACTGCGGGAGCATCTGATTTGGAACTTGCCAACTCTATTGCGAGGGAAATGGTGTATCGGTGTGGGTTTGGCAAGAGGACTGGCCCAGTGGCTTTGATGGATAATGAAGAGGTCTATCTTAACAAAACCCGTACGAGAAAAATTGCTGATATTTCAACCGAAATGGCAAAGGTTGCATATGAAGATGTTGTGGAGCTCTTGGAAGGTGCGGAGGCGAAAGCTTACTGGGCACTAGCCTCGAATTACACTGCCTTGGAAAAGCTTGCAAACGCACTCTATGAGGAGGAAACCCTGACGGGAGAGGAGGTCTCTGAAATCGTCGAATCGTGCAGTCCGGTCAAGTTTGATGCACCATACGTCAGCGGATTCAGTTGGAGTGAGGACGGTGAATTAGTGTGGCCAGAAAAGTCCAAACAAGAGAATGGTGCCAATGGAAGCACTCCATCATGGTGGTCTCCCAAAAACCCATATGTACCGAGAAAAGATATTGCTGATTTGCTTGGTGAATATTCATAATTTGCACAACTCCTATTTCAACATGGTATGAATCAATGGGTAATAAATAAAATTTTCATTAATCACAGAGAGTCTACAGAAAATACAGCAAGCATTTTTTTTGCTTGGGTAGCAACAATCACCTCATCATCACTTGAATTCTTGCAAAGTTCTTCCAATACTTGGCGGACATTATTCGCCACTAAAAACTCCTGTGGATGAGGCTGAATTTCATACAAAATTCTCAGAAGGTCCATGAGGGCAAGCAAGATTGATGCATTGCTCACTGTCATCAATCCTGTAATCCTCATTGTCAGGCCTGCATTACCCAACGCAAAACCTATAGCTTTCGACTTTGTGACGATTTTCATTATAGGAGATAGTATATTTGGAAGATTGTTGAGTTCGTGTATCACTAAATCTTCTAGTTGAGGGAGCAGGAGCACGATTCTCGTGAGCGCAGTGTCTTCAAGGAGTTTTGGCTCAATCTGTGCTTGGTCACAGTCTAGCCAAAATGCCAGAGCCTCGAGTACGGATGCCTGGCACGTTTCATCCTTCAAGAGCTGCAAAAATATGTCAACAGTATCACATTTCCAAAGCTTTTCCCTCGTTGACTGGCTTGAATGTACAAGGGCACATAGTAAGGCTGCAGCTGCATTTTCCCTCAATGCCATTTCATCACCATCCAAGAGCGGAGGCCTTAGGGCCAGACGACAAAGCCATGGCACAGCTCCAGCCACTGCAGCCTTGTCTTGGCGTGTACGGTTGAGGCGACACATATGGGCTAGGGCATCAAGGCCCTTTCTCTGTAGCACAGGGGCATCTTCCCTGGCCAGCTGTGCGGCAGCATATGCAATACCGTTTGCCTCCACCAGCTCACCAATGATGGTTTCCTCCTTTGACAACGAGCAAAATGCAGTTAAAATTTTATCTTGCATATCTGTGGGCATCTTCATGGTTTCTGCCAGGATAGTTGCTATGGTTCCACTTCGAGCACATCTTGACTTGACAACTTTGTCACCATGGGACAAAGCAACAAACAGATTGATTGCGGCTTCAGACAGTCTGAGAACAATATGAAGCTCTTCATTAGTATCTTCAGAAGGCATTTTTCCAATAGAAGCTATCCTCTGTAGCACCGATGGGAGCATATCTGCAATTTTCTGTGGAAGATCATGGTGGGCCATGAGTCGGAGGTACTGATTTGGCCACGATCTTGAGCCCGGCTGAGATGACCTCCCTAGGACACGCCAAAATGATGAAATGGCTAGATCTGCCAATTCGAAATCATTCTTTTGCCATGACTGGCAATCCAGCAACGCCATAAGAAAGGGCACACCCTGGCATGCAACTAATAAGGAAGAGGTAAAAGATGAGCCCCCAGCCAGTTTGTGGGCAAATCTGGCACTATTCTTTCTCAACGAGAAAGGATGCTGTTTCGACGTGAATCGTAAAGCTGCTGGTGTAAGACCAAGACAGCAGACTTCTTCCAAAATATGGATGCCCGCATCTATGACTGTCAACAAGAGATCAAAGCATGGAGAAACCACTCTTTCAGAATGGCAATCAAGGAGCTCTCTCAAACAAGATAAACCATCAGCTGTGACAAATATCGTTGCAAGATGATTATTATTTGATATGTATCCGTCAATTGTTCTCGCAGATGCAGCAGCAGCTGCCTCTTGTACCAGGCTTCTCTCTCCGGAACTTGATGTAATTCTCAGAGAATTGATCTGGCGAACAATTTCGGTGGCATCTTGAACAGAACCTTCCATGACAGAATCTTCTACGAGAAATGAGCTACTATGGTCTTTGGAGAAGAATGGTCCATGACGAATAAGCCTGGTCATTGCAAGTTCACCCGTCAAATCAGTTTCAATCTCACCCTTGAAGAGTGCCTGGTCGACTGTGTCAATCAGAAATCCTTGAGGTGGAGAAATATATCTGGCATCCTTTGAGCTGAATGAGTTTGTATTTCTTCTAAAAGTGTCAAAAGCCGTTTCGAACGACTCTGTGCTGGTCATGTCCTTTCCAGTCGAGTGAATCTCACACGAGGCCAGTCCATCCACAGTAGATTCAACGGTGGAACCGTTAGGGGTTGCAGATTGAGCTAGAGTCTTCCGCATCTTTTCTTTACTATCTGAAATCCAATGGTGTAAAATAAGATCTCGAGCAGACGGCCTTTTCAGCGGATCTTTATTGAAACAGGAAAGTAAAAAGTCCCGAAATGCCTCAGATGCCCCACTGGGCAAAGGAGGGTGAGGGTCCTGAACAATGTTATACAGGGCACTGAGAGGCTGCAAGTCAAAGTATGGAGGATGTCCGGTCAAAAGTTCAATGGACAAGCACCCCACGCTCCATATATCAGAAGAGACCGTCACAGTTTTCAGCTCAACCACCTCTGGTGCCATCCAATAGGGAGTGCCAACTGGCTGTGCCTCATCATTATCATTTGGCATGTCCACTTGTTCGCAGCTTGTGCGATCTGAGAGCCTCGCAGCAACACCAAAGTCAGCAAGCTTGACCACACCCTCTGCGTTTGTCAGAATGTTGGCTCCCTTGATATCCCGATGAACAATTCCTTGGGCATGTAAGTAGGCAAGCCCCTGAAGGACCTGATCTATATACACAGCCACTAGCGTCTCTGGAAAAGCACCAGTGTCACTCTGTTTAATGAGAAATGACAGAGATCCAGCTTCGACAAGTTCCATGATGATATAGAGATAATGCCTGGTGCGAAAAGATCCCAAATACTGAACTACATTCCTGTGATTGAGAGATTTGAGCAACTCAACCTCCCCCATGATGCTGGAGATGTCACTGTGTTGCAACCTTTCTATAGATATTTCTTTCACAGCTACATATCCATCCGTTTTCTTGTCCAAACCTCTGTAAACTCTGCCAGATGCACCCCTCCCAAGCTCTTCGAGGAGTTGGTAACGTTCTCCAATCAGCTTGTTTGCTGATCGAGGGGCTCTCGTCATGTCCATCACCCTACCAATATTATATCATCATTTTAGTATATATACGAAATTCTAATCGTAGCATAAAGGGACACGCGTTTCCCTCATATGTTCGTTCGGCGAAACGACGAGTAGTACAGTTGAGAGTACGACGCAATGTAGCTGAAACCAAGAAATTTGAATTTGTTTTAACAGGAACCTGTAAAACTCATCAAAGAGGGCGTTGTTCCACAGATTCAACTCACTATTTATTTATACATCAAGGTAGAGGATAGATATATTGCGTACATTCAGATACCAAGGAGGGTGTGATATCAGCTAGTGTGTTGTTGCCGTTGTTGAGCCAGGTCCTGCTGTGAAATAACACAAATTTTCAGTCCTCACGAGATGGTTGAAACTCATTAAAATCAATATTTGGATTCTTGCGGTATCGGTGTACGATTTTGTCGATACTCTGTTGTCTAGGAGTCTGGAAACAACTGAACGAGGGTCCTCTGCCTGGAAGTATTACGTAGCCAACAATGATTTTGACAGATCCCGATCAATGGGTCAAGCTCTTCGACGCTTTGAAGTCAGAAACTAGGAAAAGTGCGGAGAAACATGTGCACATATATGCGTCCGCTTCAGATGCAGACTCTATATGCTCCCTAAGAATCTTAGAGTCTATGCTTCAGACGGAAATGATTCCACATGGGTGGTTGCCCGTGAGTCGGTACCAAGAAATAATTGACGATTTTATCAAGGCGTATGATGACGAGGATGAAATAATTAGGTACCTTGTACTGGTGAACTGTGGAGCTTCTGAGGATATTTCAGGTGTTTTGGAACTTTCAAAGAGACCCAATGTCTGTGTGATCATTTTCGACTCTCACAGACCAGTGATGCATCTGGCGAACGATAAAGATCCACAGAGCCAAGTATACGTGATTCTGGATGCCGAAGCAGAGCATGTCTCTCTTGATGACATTCCATTTGCATATGACTTTGATGAGATGGAGGAGGATGGCGGATACATGGAAAATAGAGATGGCACCAATACTGGTGACGTAGATCGTCAAGATAAGCGCGATATGGAAGAAACAGCTTCTGCAAAGAGGGCAGCATATTATAATGTTGGCATGCATTATGGCAAGCCCACAGCATGTGTTTTGTATGATTTGGCGTATCACCTCAGACAAGAATCTTCGTATTATTTATGGCTGGCGATTGTTGGACTCACAGACCATTTGATACACAATAAAATGGCTCAGGACAAATATGAGCAGTACTGTTTGCTGTATGAAAACTTTGTAGCCAGGGGTGGACACCTGGATGAACCAGAGGAAGATCCCGATGAGGAGGATGTAGCAGAACTCGCGGCTGTATCGAAGCCAATTTGTCGGATAGCTAGAGAAGATGACTATAGATTTGGTTTGCTTCGTGAGTGGAGCTTATGGGAAGCCATGCTGAATTCCCCATATGTTGCAGCTAGGTTGCAGACCTACTCAGAGAAGGGGAGAGAGAGGCTTGAGTTCCTTCTTGCCAAGATTGGTATTCCATTGAGAGAGGCAAAGAGCTCGTTTCAATTTGACATGAAGCCGCAGTATCAATTACGTCTTCAGGAGCAGCTCGTCCTTCATGGGATGTCTTACAATCTGGGTGACTGCATGTTCCATTCATTTCAGCTGCAAGATGGATTTAATAGATGTGTCATGGCTGTTGATCTTGTCCACGCTTTATCTGCACTTTTAGAATGTGGTAGTAAGAGATCAGATGGACAGGATACAACGTATATCGATAGATTTTGGCGATGCTGGAGAGCATTGAGTTGGAGCAATGATTCAAAAGAGTTGAGGAGAGGTCTGGAATTGGCAAAAAAACTCCAGACTGCCCTTGTGTCCGACGGTGGATCGGTAATCGTACAGCGTCTGTATCATAATTTTCGTTCTTTCAGGGTCTTTGACTTGTCAGAACACAAACTGACGAATCAAAGCCTCCTTGTGAATCCGATGGCACTACAAAGGCTTGCAGAGTTTTTGCAGGAACAATACTTTCAACAGAGCCAGACAAATAAGCGCAAGCCTGTCGTATTGATAGCCCCGAAAAACGATACAAATGGTCGTTGTCTCGTGGTTGGGTACCAAGTAGCTTCACCAGGCCAGGGCAACAAACTTGGTGCAGCATTTGTCCAGGCTGCTGATGATGTAGGGGCTCAGGCATGGCATGATCTCTTTGACACAAGTGTGATGGAGATCATGGCTGACGATGTAGAACGCTTCAAGGCAGAGCTCCTCAGAATAGCATCTGATATTTTATGATATATACAAATGAATATATCTATCTGTTGCATTACAAAATTTGAACAATAGTAAGTTAGTAAAAAACAGCAGTAGTATCTTCTCTCACAGCAGTGATCATTTTTCAATACAATGCATTATGGATTCATGTCTAAATACAAAGATAACTTGAATCTTCATATAGTATTTCTAGAATAGTTCGACGAGTCCTGCGACGGCTGTTCCCAATCCACCGTTATAATCAAGAGCAACCTCATTCGTCACGTAGTCGTCACGCTTATCACTATATGCTTCATCAGGCTTTTCCCTATTTCTTCTTACTCCACCTGGTCCAGCAACCATAGCCCCGTAAAGAATTTGAGGATTTGCAGATTTAGAGCTGAATTGAGCTTTGCCACATGGTGCAGGCATGTCTGGACATGAAGCTGGAGCATGATGTGGGAATCTTGGGAATTTATACCCCCATCCAATGACATAACTCCTTATTCCATTGCCTCCAATTGCATAATCGACCTGACTCTTGGCATAATTTTTTAACGATGTCTTCTTACTTGCGTCTTTTGTGTACTTTGCGTTGATCAGCGCAAGGGATGCTGTAGTGGTTGAAAACTGAAGATTTGCCCAGGCATTCCATTTTGGATAATGCATGCCCCTTGGACTTTTGATGATTGATTGGTAGCCATCAGCTTTCAACCAAGCTCTCCAAAGCTTGTTATCTAGATATCGTCTATACTCCGCCGCACCAGGGATGTTTTCACCTCGATCAGCCAAGGACACCATGTGGACAGCATGAGCACCCCACAAAGAGTCCCAACCTGCGTACACATCTGCATTGTCATAATCCCAGTATTTCAAGGCCTTATTCAACCACTCTCGATCTCCAGTCGTCCTATACAACCATCCTGCAGCAGCAGCCATGCTGTCGTCTCCTCCAGTGGATCTGTAAATCTTTGTTTGATCTTTGTAATAATTGCTATACTTTCCTGGTCTCCCATCTCCCCAAGAGTAGAGCGTTTTAGCGGCATCAACAAGTTTTGAGGCGAATGCATTATCTCCATTTCTCTTGAAGACGACGGATGCCTGGGCCAAGGCAGCAGCAACTCCACCATACAAGTCAGGTGCTTGCATTGTATCCTTCTTGTAGACAAATGTAGGCCTTTGTACATTCTGCTGTTCAGGCCTTCCCCAGTAGTTGTGATCAATTTTTGGATCACCAATTTGACCAATGTAAGTACCTGCATTTGCATCCAAGCAGTCGTACAAGTACTGTATTGCAATCCTGTACACCCTGAGAGCTTCAGTCTTGATGCTGCCCTTATATGCCTCAGGGAACTCAACAAGCCCGTTTCCAGTATGAACCATGGAAGCGGCCATTGGAAAGTTGAGCTTCAATGTATCTCCAGCATCATATAGTCCACCGACGACCTTATCATTCAGATGAGATGACCCTCTCCATTCTATTCTGTTCCATGATGGCTCTGGACCACTTCTCTGTGCCTCATAAAACATCCAATTCAACTCCAAGATTTCTTTGTATTTTCCTGTCCCTGGAGGTAAATTTGGTGAGTCTACTGGCCCAAACTGGAAAAAGTCTGGAGAAGGAGGGGGAGAGGGAGAGTTATTTAATTGGTCTTCCAGCCATTGATCAATGTTGTCAGGAATCATATATCCATCTGGAGGGTTGTATACTTCCTCTCCCCCACCAGTTGGTGGATTATAAACAACGTCACCACCTACTGGGGGATTATAAACTTCTGGTGGCATATATGGTGGATTGTACACTTCCTCTGGAGATGGAGAAGGAGAAGGAGGAGGAGGTGAAGGTGGGACACGGTTTGGAGCCCTGGCATCTCCTACATATCCTGACCAGAATCCTTTCTTCGTCCCGGTTCTCTTTTTACCAGATTTTCTCAGATAGCATCCCCTTGATTTGCCGTTACTCTTTGGTTTCAGAGTCCAAGAGACACATCCTTTGGTTCTGACACACTTGGCACAACAGTCATCAGGATCTGTAATTTTTCTGACAACTTTCATCAGACCACCATAGTACGCTTTGTCTTTAAACTTCCTGCATGTCTTTTTTGGTGTGGTACCTTTTTTGGGTGTGCGACAATCCTGATCGGATTTCAGAAGACGCCGTCTGGACCCAGACCCAGTGTTTTGAAGCTCTGGAGGATCCACACCTTCCCACTGTTTGATGGCATCCTCCATGTTCAAAACAAACTCGATTTTGGAGACAATAAAGTCAAACATCGGATTATTATTCGTTTGATTGTATGTCACCTGCGCAGTACAAGTATATAAAATAAGAAACAATTTCCATGACGATACAATGACAGGCGCCTAGGCGCCCGACTAGTAAAAAAAATTTCAACGCACCACCCGCCCATCACTGATTGTTGCGATCGCTTCCTTGATTGCCTGTTCTCTGAGCTCAAGTTGTCTTGTAGTCTGCAATTTACCAGAAAGTATGCGTCTTTGGTCAGAAATGAACCCGAGGGATTCTACTATGCAGCAGCGCCACTTGGTTCAAACTTGAATCATACGGATGCATACCTCTTGGCCCATAGCCACCGGGCCCATTAGTGCTAATATAGCACTACATGTCTTAATTAAGCGGAGCATTGTTGTTTAGATCAGTGATCACCGGTATACTCGTGTTGACAGAGACCTCAGATCTTGACACATGTGGTGTGGTTCAAAACGAAACACACGAAGGACGATGCAGACTGTCTCAGATTGGACAATATAGTATAAGATATGTAAGAAACGAAATTGGTTTTTGGGAATGTGTATGATTTGTGTGGTGGTTCATATATGGCTTCCTGGCACACCTTCCAAGGTAGATCTATAGAAGATTACAGAAACCCCTCCAGGGTAGCACAGTCAATCTGGGTTCACCCATGGCGGGAATCGTTGGTCTGGTCAGCTATGGTGCCAATTTTGATCCATGGGATACTCGATGTCTCCATACGACACCAAGAATCCGAAATTCTGTACATGTATGAGCGAAATATTGACAACAGGGTTCTCTTGTGAAATCGATCGTTGTCTACGGTCGACGCTGACCGTCGATGGGGACCTTGAGGTTAATCGATTGTGTTCGAATCGATCGATTCAGGCAACGTCAAATTTGACTCTGGGAGCACCTCGAGAACCGTTTCATCAGCCATGTATGGCTACCAATTTCTTTAATTTCGTTTCATTTGCAATTACTTTGAATTATTAGTCATCATGGCGGATATGATGACCGCTTTACAAAGCGGAGACGCCGCTGCGTTCGAAGGACTCCTTCGAATGCTCATGGCGACTGATAACGAACAACGTTCTCAAGGGGAGCAAATTTTCCAAGAGCTGCAAAAGTATCCCGATGTTTGTGCAAATAATCTTATCAGAGGCTTGCGATCTTCTGAAAGTGTCGAGCTAAGAAGCTTGTCAGCTGTGTTGTTACGACGGGTATGTTGTTTTTCTTCTGAATTTGAAAACATGCGCCCAGTTTCACTCGATAAGGCATGGTATAATCAATATAATGCATATAATCTTGTAGGTGCTGACGAGGGATGAGCCTCTTTGGCCAAAGCTTAGTAGCCCGGTGAAGCAAACGATCAAGTCTGAACTGTTGGCCTGTCTCCAGCACGAAGCAGATAGAAGTATTACCAAGAAAGTTTGTGACAGTGTGAGTGATATTGCTACAGAAATATTTGATGACGTGAAAGTGGGGGTCATGAAGAGCATGAATGTGCAAGATGATTCTGATGCAGTACGCCAACTTGCAGTGGACTTATTCCACAAGGAAAGCCAGGGATGGCCAGAGCTCTTGCCATTTATTTTCCAGTGCGTACAGTCGGGACAAACAAATCATGCAGAGAGTGCGTTCCTGGTGTTCGATCAGCTCGCACGATTCTCAATGGATCAACTGATGCAGTACTTGGGGACCATTCATGGTGCTCTCTCTGCTGGACTTGGAAACCCTTCCCTGGATGTTAAGATTGCTGCATTTAGTGCAACTACATCGTTCATTGGATGTCTTGACAGCCAAAGTGACAGGGAGAAGTTCCAGTCCTTGGTGCCTGCATTGTTGGGCGTCTTGAGTGATTCATTAAATGCTGGAGATGAAATTGCGGCAAACACCGCAGTTGAAAGGATGATTGAGGTTGCAGACGAGCATCCGAGATTCTTGAGAAAGCAAATACACGAAGTTGCTGGTGCAATGCTGAAGATTGCTGAGGCAGAATCTCTGGATGATGCGACCAGGCGGCTTGCAGCAGAATTCTTGGTGACCCTGTGTGAAGCAAGGGAGAAAGCCCCAGGAATGATGAGAAAATTGCCCCAGTTGGTTCAGCAGCTCTTCAACTGCTGTGTATCCTTCCTTTTAGAGATTGATGATGATCCTGATTGGCACACTGCCGAGGATGAGAAGAACGAAGATGCAGGGGAAACAGAGTTGTTTGAGTTTGGCCAAGAGTGCCTAGATAGAATCGCTATATCTATTGGAGGAAAGTCCATGCTTCCAGTTGCTGGACAAGCATTCTCCACGTTGATGTCTAGTGGAGAGTGGCAGAAACGGCATGCAGCACTGATTGGCTTGGCACAAATTGCAGAGGGTTGCGAGAAAGTGATGAAACAAGAGCCTGTCCTGACAGAGCTTGTCACCATGTGTATGAAAGGTATTACTGATCCTCATGCAAAGGTGCGTTGGGGAGGGTGCCAAGCGATTGGTCAACTCTGCACTGATCTAGGCCCAGAATTGCAAGAGTCTCATCATAAGCCTGTCCTTCATGGTCTCATCAATCTCATGGATGACTTTGGGAATCCAAGGGTCCAGGCACATTCTTGTGCTGCCATTGTCAATTTTGCAGAGGGATGCGATCAAGATGTCATGGCGCCATACTTGGATGAGCTTATCACTAAATTATTGGCTCTGCTCCAAAAAGGAAGAAAGAATGTACAAGAAGGAGCACTCACTGCCATGGCTTCCATTGCTGATTGCTCTGGAGATTACTTTATCAAGTATTATGACACGTGCGTGCCCCTTTTGAGGGAAATTCTGGACAAGGCAAATGATAGATCTTACCAAATGATGAGAGCCAAGGCACTCGAATGTATTTCCTTGGTTGGAATGGCTGTTGGAAAGGAAAGGTTTGGAAATGATGCTGGTGCCATCATGCAATACATGCAGAATGTCCAGAATTCCGGATTGGACCCGGATGATCCTTTCTCCTCATATATGCTCCAGGCTGGAGCTCGTATTTGCACAGCCCTTGGACAAGATTTCATTCCATATCTCCCAGTCGTCATGCCACCAATGTTACAAGTAGCTGGAGCGAAGACTGACTTTCAGGTAAATGATGCTGATGATGCCGAAGATGATGAAGATATTGAAACCTATTTTGTTGCTGGAAAGCGTGTCAGTTTACACACCTCTGCTCTGGAAGAGAAAGCTACTGCATGCAGCATGTTGTGCTGCTTTGCATATGAGTTGAAGGAGGGATTTTGTCAGTATGTCGACCAAGTGTCCAAGATCATGGTCCCCTTGCTGAAATTCTACTTCAATGAAGAAGTACGAATTGCCTCGGCTCAGACATTGCCAGAGCTGCTCAGATCTTATGTAGAAGGAGCTGCAAAGGGCATGGGACCAACGCAAGATAACTGTCGTAATCTAGTTAAAGAATTATGGCCTCACCTGGTCGACTCCCTTGCTAAGGAGATTGATCCTGACGTTATTCATGTCATGCTCAATAGTGTAGAGGAGATGGTGGACATCTCCAAAGGACCGATGTTGATGCCTTTGGATTTCCTCGGTCCCGTGTTCGATGCCTTCCGAACAGTTTTGAACGACTATGAAGAGAGAAGGAATATACGAATGGAAAGGACTGCAGGGGAAGACTTTGATGCAGAAGAGGAGGAGGCCCTTGAGGAAGAGCATGAAGCTGAAAGCGAGTTGCTCGATGCTCTTGGCAATTGCCTCACGGTGATTCTTAAATATTACGGCGATGCGGTTTTACCTCTTGTTGAGGTACTGCTTCCCGCATTTGCCTCTTTCATGGGTCCGGCCCGATATGCTGAGGAGAGGAGAGTAGCCCTCATCCTCATGGATGACATTATCCAGTACTCACCAGCTGGTGCTGCCAAATATGTCAATGATGTCCTCCCACAGATTATGCGAGGGGCCGCAGATGCCGACCCTGGTATTAGACAGAGTTGTGTGTATGGTTTGGGTAGAACTGCAGAACATAGGCAGGCAGACTTCAAGCCACATGCAAGGGATGCAGTAAACATTGTACTTTCAATCATCCAGGATCCAAATTCTCGTTCTGAGGAAAATCTCATGGCGACAGAAAATGCCGTTGGAGCACTTGGAAAATTCTTAGAGTTCCATCAAGACGTTGTGGATCCCTCTGCAGGCTTGTTATTTATCCAAAACTTACCCTTGACTGAAGACGAAGAGGAGGCCAAGGTTGTGCATCCACAGCTGGTGCGTTTTGTGTCATCCAATGATCCAAGAATACTGGGACAATCCAACTGCAACATTCCAAAGATATTAGAGATTCTCGTGAAGATCATAGGACATGGTACAAAGTTGGTAGACCAGGATGACCTGCCTGCTTTGATTGCCTTGGCAAAACAGCTGAATGGGATTGCCCCGGGTGTTTTGGATTCATGTATCTCATCCCTCAAGCCAAAACAGCAAGAATTTGTCATGAAGGCTTTAAATTAAACTAATCCAATATGATATATAGCCATGTAATTTTTGATCAGCTATATAGCGTTGATAATCTCATTATGAACTATATTGAAGCAATCTAGCCAGATGCCTAGGCCGAGAAAGCAGAGAAAAGCTGTGCAGCCACGCGGCAATAGTACGCCAGACAAGCATGTAACATCTATTTGGAATGGTAAATGCCCACATACATCCACATGGATGGTAGAGAAGTGGGCTTCTTTGATTCCCTTGCTTGAATCCGTCACCAAGGTACCCCACTCGGGACCAGAACCAAGCAGAGGGTCAAATGGCAGTATTCATGGTCTGAATGAATTACATGGTATAGTATGTGTGGAATGTGGGCTTAGAGGCAGCACACCCAAAATGGTTGGGGGAAAACACAAGAAGGTATCCCACAGTATCTGCTTTGATAAAAACACCAGGCAATTATATTGCCTCAAGTGCGACGATTACGTGTATATTGAAGAATTTGAAGCGCTAGTATTAGCTGTCAAGAGAAAGAATGAAAAGTGGCCTGTATGTTTTGATGAAGGCTCTGAGCCAGCATCCCAATATGAGCCATACCAAGATGACTCAAAATCCAGATCAGCCGTATCTGGAGATGATGGATACTGTCATTCAAATCAAACGAATCAGTTTGTTAGTGTGAACATAGAAGATGAGTTTCCTGTGGGGTTGCGCGGGATGAATAACATGGGAAATACATGTTTCATGAACTCAATTTTGCAAGCCTTTCTTAGGACACCACTGCTCCCAAAGTACTACCTGAGCTGTAATCACTTTGAGGGAAATTGCAGGGTATCTGGCGAGGGAGGACACTGTGTCGAATGTCAATTAGATACTGTGATATCAGATGTATACAGTGGAATCAGAACAGCATATTCACCCGTAAATTTTCTGCACACCTGGTGGATGATGGCAGGGGGCTTTTTGAGTGGATACAAGCAGCAGGATGCCCATGAATTTTTCCTATTCATTCTGCAAATGTTGACGGGACATCCAAATGATATAGCAACCTCTTTGTTTATAGGACAGATGCATTCCCATATATTTTGTCCTGGATGCGGAAGAAATTCGGTTCAGAAGGATGAGTTTTCCCATATGTCACTTGATGTGACAGCACCTTCCAACCTTTTGCCCCCACCAATTGCCCCCAGAGTGAAACCGAGGACAGGTAGCAAAGGCTCCCGAGGGAAAAAGGGGTCTAAAAAGAAACAAAAGAGTGTTTCTAATGACCTAGAAACATCTCAAGTGTCCATGTCCCAGAGCATGCAGACCACTGTAGCCATGGGAAAGGACGAAGAGCAGGATACTCTGTCCTCACCAGGTAGAAGAGATGTATCTGATCCAACACCTAGTGCAGGAAAAAGGAAAAAACCAGCTAGTTGGAATCATCCTGCATTAGCAGGGTATCTTAGATGGCCCGGAGATTCTCTTTTAGGATGCCTGAGGAGATTTACATGCCCAGAAGTTTTAGACGGAGTGAGCCATAGTTGGAAGTGCCCAGAATGCAACGAGGGTTCGGGTGCAATCAAGCAAATTTCCATCATGAAACTTCCTCCAATCATGGCGATGCATTTCAAAAGATTCGAATACACTGGTGGAGTACAATCTCGTCCGAGAAAGATTGAAACATTCGTATCATTTCCTTTGGATAATCTTGACATGTCCAGCTTCCTTACTAGCAGAATACATCTCCAGCGTCAGGGTGTCAGATGCATGGGAGCATCTAAGGAGTTTTTATACGACGCTTTTGCAGTAGTATGCCATCGTGGTACCTTCGAAGGAGGCCATTATGTTTCTTACGTGCGCTGTGAGAATAATAAATGGTACCTGTGCGACGATGCTTTCGTGACTCAAGTGCCAGATGAAGTCGTGAGGAACTGTCAAGCATACATGGTGTTTTATTCGAAGAAAAACATTTCACCATGGAGCACATAATTACAATTTTCTTTATCAGACTCATTTCCTACGCGTAGATACCGATATGGTGACCTTTCGTGAACTGAACGTTTAAACCAAAAGTGTAATCTAGTCCTTCCTTTGCTGACATCATGGTGAAAATCACCAGATTTACTGCTGTAAATCGTGAAGAAATAGAGGATGAAGGTGTATCAACGACCTTGGAAGCCGAGGAAGCGGCAGTTATCGAGCTATACGAGTCAGGAATCCGAGCTGTTTTGGATGGGAAGCACACGGAAGCAGAGGTACGGATCTATGAATCTTGTCATACGTTTGATCAATATGAACGGTATTTGAAATTCAATCGGTGAGTCGTAGGAAGCGTTTCGTTCGGTCCTCTCGAACGACCTTGTCACTCAGGGGACAACAGAACAGTTGCAACGTTTACGGGTTTTGTCGATTAAAAATCTTGCCATCACCGTATCGAAGCAAGAAGGTCGAAATGAAGATGCAATGGTCCTGTTTCAGGAGGCTATTGCTGGAAATCCACGGGATATTAGCCTTATTGATAAGTTTGGCACCCTTGCAGCCACAGAGGGTGAATGGAATGCATCAAAAGATGCATTTCTTTCTGGTTTAACTATAGATTCCAGCCATCTGTCCCTTAGAAGCAAGCTACATAAAATACTAGAACATTTGAAAGATCATAACTCGCGTTTGAATTTCTTTGGATCTCTGAAGAAAGGTGAACTTGGAGGGTTGAGGACACTGGGAACCCTACCTCGTGGCATTGAGTGCGGGTCACAGGCAACTCTGATGGATGGTCCAGCTGTAGCGCAAGCCAAAATCACTGTAAAAGATTGGATGGAACTTCTTGTGGAAGTAGGCAGGCTCATGAAAGAGTATGGAAGTCATTGCCTGGTGACTGTCCAGGTAGTAAATCAAGAGATGCGGGATCTAGATGACATGAATCAGTTGCCTAGATATCCTGATGCGAATGCATCCGTGGATGCAAACGTCTCAATGGATTCAGAAGGGAAGAAAGAGATGGAAGCTCATATGCTAGGCCGTGGGATGCTCTTGGATTCATGGAAGAGCTTTATTCTTCCCCCAAGTGCAGATATGGATTTTGTTCCTGTCGAGCAAGAAGATATTACGACTCTGTATTCTGTGCCTACAATCCAGAAAATCACACTTGATATGTTCTCTATACATGAATGGCCAATTGCGGAATTATGTGAAGTAATTATGATGTATTTTCTTGGTTCTGAGGAGCTACAGAGTCTGAACAAGGACTGTGCAACCTGCCTGATGAGCATACTTGAGAAGTTTGAGCGAGATCTTCCTCTAGAATGCACGCTGACGATGACAGAGTGGCTTATTGAGCAAATGTTTGTAGTGAAAGAAGATTATCTGCGCGATGTCGCTCAATCAGGGAACTTGGAGGAGGAGATGAAAAAGCTGGAAGCATTGTCAGACAAGCTTCTTCTCCGATTGGCTATTCAGGCAGGCTCCTTTTGCTGGGAATCAAAAGAGGACGAAACGCGTTTCTATATTCGCTTATATTTCGCACAGGGAAAGAAGATGCAAGTACTTGATAAACCAGTTGAAGCAAAAGCGTATCTTGCTGGTTGCCTGGATCTACTTCAGGATGCAGAGTGTGGTATCCGGCTGCTTCATTTGAACAGCGAGAATATCATAACTTCCCAACGGGTAAGGTTCAATCTTGAATCTGTAGATATTCATTCTGAAATACAAAAGATCAGGCTACATCCACTGGATGAATCTGGGGGGCATGGAAAGTTAGAATCATTCACACAAAAGATTCTTTCTGATCAAAGTGCAGAGTCATTCATGGTATCTGTTGATCCTCTTGGGTGGTCAAGCATTATGCGCGAGCTCATTGATGCAGCCATCAAATGCAAGGACTATCAAACATGCATCAGATGTCAAATTAGGTTGCTATTTGTGAATTTGCCCGACGTGCCCGATCTGCAGTCAAGTTTGCAAGGATCACTGGAATTTTTAGAGCCACTCTTTACCACCACCTTCATGAACTTTATCATGAACTCTGTGCAGCTGGAAAAAGTATTGTATAAAAACACAGACAAGTTTGTTCTGAATGAATACGAAAAAAATATGTTGAGACTTGTGCTGAAGAGACTTTTGGTCATTATGGATGCCTGTCATCAACTTCTTGCCAGTGATGAGGTTCATTTGAAATCAAAGCACTTTAAAGTTATATTGTGTCATGCTACCGCATTTTTCTTGGGATTGCTCAGCCTGGACTGCTGCAAAGAGAACGATTTGATTCTCATCGAGCAATCAGAAGCATTGTTTAGGGAACTTGGCAGACTTGGGGTGTTGCTTCATCGCAATTCCCTCATTCCGTACTTTGCCTTGCCATTATTGCACCAAGTGTTTTCAAGAATACCATCTGAAACGTCTTCTTCAGATCTTTTGACGACTCAGATGGAGCACATGATCATGTTTGCCTTTAATGTATGCCTCACAGGTCAAGCAGATGCAGGGAGGTTTCAGTATGTAGACTCTATAGATTCCGGTAGTTCAAGAGGTATCAAGTCGCTGGAAGAGATATTATTTGTATGGCCATTATGCGACAACTATTTATGTACATTGAGTAATCAAATGCTCAAAAGGCGAGCCTCTGCCTTTGTTTTAGCATGCTATGATGTCGTCCTTCCTTTGCTACCAAGACATGTGCAGATATCTATGTTGGCGTCCATAGAAAAATGTGCCTTGTGTAGTCCCGGAAAGGTATGCTCAGGTGATGTGACATCTCCATTTATATCGTTTCAATCTCTTGCATCGCTAGATCCACACCAGGCAATGGATCCGGAAGTAGGGGAAGGGATTCTCAGGGTTTTGACTGATATTTTTGATCTCAAGACAAAGATCGAGCCTCTAGACGTGCAATGCATGCAAAAGCAGGAGAACATCACTTTTTTCCAAGATTCAGATACAGTTTCACTCGAGGAGAAGACCTATCCTTATATATGGAATCTAGCATTCAATCCCAATGCTGTGGAACACTGGCAAGTATTGGCAGAATATCATATTTCTATATATGACCAGCTTTTGCACCTGTGTTTGGCCGACAGTCGGCATCCATCGGTCAAAGAGTCAGAGCGTCTACTGCGACACCGTAACATCAGTTACTGGTGCTCGTACATTGCATGCGATTGCGCTGACAAACTGTGGAAGGGAGAAAAGGTACAGTCAGTGTCTGAGCTTGAACCACTTTCCAAGGTTTTCGAATTTCATGGACAAGCGTTACTGAATCAATTGACACGATTAGAATCTAGTAGCGTAGAGGAAGATGCAGTAAAAGGAAATGTAGGCGTTACAGAAAATCTGGAGAAAATCTGTGCGGCGTATATTGGAGCAACACGCTTTGCTCCAAACAAGTACTCTAATCACATGCTCCTCGGAGTGTGCATGAAACGCCTCGGATATGCTCCCAAAGTATTCATGCAAAGGCTTGTTGATGCATGTAAGCTAGCACGACAAGAACATGGAGCTGTCATGGATCCATTGTTTGAATTGCATGCAGCACGTATGGATTTGCTCGAAGGTATTTGGGATCCAAGAACATCCCAGTATAGTGCCCCTCCTGATACGTATCAAGAAATCCTTGAAATTTGCTCTCAGACACGATTTTCAGAAGCAATCGGCTCCTCTGATGAGATGGATGTGCAATCCCTTCATGCAGATACGGTAGAAGCAATGCTCTGGTGCTTGGAGGTGGATAAATACTTTCACAAAGCAATCATGCAATTGGCCTTGTCAAAGGCCTCTGATGCTGAAACACGGTACAAGTATATACACTCTCTTTTCACAAAAGGAAGTCAAGTGTTTATGGTGAACGTGTGGGCTATACGAGAGAAAGGGCCTCACATTGCGAAAAACAAGGGAAAAAAGAGACGGGCAAATGACACAAAAGTATCCTTCATCAGCCAGGGACAAGCAAAAATATCCATGTTGGAAGGTCCTATTGCCTTGAATGATCCAAATAATAAAAAACCAAGTGTGAAATCTGTGGGAATAGGAATGAATCAAGTGGAGACAGCAGACAGCCACAATCTTTGCATCATTAGAGATACCTTGCTCGAGTACATTGCAGTATTGAGGGATACGCAGCGTGTAGAGACTCTCCAAGAGATTGCAGAGTTTTTCCAGCACGTAGAGGATGGAGTTTTCAGAGTTCCAGAATATCAGGAAATAATTGCGCTGTGCAACACGAGTATCATGTTCATGTCCTTGACCCAACTGGATGGCATCATACCCGCCGAGAAAGACTCTTTGGTTGAACTACTGCGTACGAGTCAGGGACACCAAGGTACTATGAATGGAATTCTTTTCGAATGCAACGATACGATGATGAAAACCCTGGAATTTGCCCAGGGATTGTACCTCAAATATGTGAGTTCTTCCAAGAGGAGTTGGATAGAGTCCATTGTTCATCCAGTTGCAACATACCTCCTCTGGCGACAGAGGAGACACGAAACAGTCGATGAGGGCTACGCCAAGTTTCTGATAACAAAGAAAGGACCAGAAATACTTGCACTATATTCATGTATCTATGTCAAGTTGCTTGAATCCCAGGCCAGATCCATCGACTTGATTGCTGTGTATGTCAAATTTCTCAGCGGTTGGGAGACTCCCGAAAAAGGTGTCTCCATGTTGGGCATGACCCTGTGCATCACGTCATTGAACGCCATTGAACTTTTGGTAAAAGAGTATATGAAGACGCAATCAGATAAAGTGGGTGAAGGATCCACGGGTGGTACAGAAAGCATTGCAAATACATTGTACAAGAGGATTCTTGAGGTTGCCACACCTGCCCTTGCTCATGCCCATGCCATCATAAAAGCCACTGATCTCGATGATGATGATGATATGTTGAAAGATCTACAGCACAAGGTGATGGACAATGCAGTCGTGAAATTAGAGGAGATGATACAAACAACAGTCCAAAAGAAAATGAGGCTTGAGACAAACAACATATCCCTGATTGTTTCACGAGAGCAAGCCCTTGCTTCCATAGGTTTAGATCATCAGTTGTGCCCTCCACAAGTGGACACGACGCAACAACTGCAAGAGAAAGAGAACAAGACAGCAGAAGACAGTGGACATGATCACGCACCACCACCACCATCCAGATCTGCAGAGCTTACCGATGATGGTGAGAATGGTAGGAAAGGTATTGCTGCAATGGCCATTCAAGCCTTATTCTCACAACCATGACAACACTGATAAAAATATTACTTAATATTATTGTAATACTACCATTCTTAGTATTAACAGAAGAAGAACATCAACACTCATGTAACAATTCGCATGTGGCAAACTTGAAAAAGGTATTTGGAACAATGGTCGTCTCAACACGACAGCGCACATTACAACTTGTAGAAGAAGAAGAAGAAGCACCATCCCAACAACAACAACAAAAACAAGACATAGAGACAACATCGTCAGACAGCGAGGATGCAACGCATGCGCCCATTGACTCAACCAATCAACTCATAGACTCCATTGCAGATATATTTGAAAAGACATCAGGAGAACATGTGCATAGAAACATGGTATGGAAGCCAGAAATATCACTTCCAAGCAGTAGGAAACAACACGAAGAAAATGAAGAAACATTTCTGGACAAGCATGGAAATGCCTACCAGACACTTGACACCATGTCGAGGAAAAAGAAACCAGAGAAGAATGCTTCGAAAGAGTGGTTTAATCTCCCAACTCAGGAAATTAGTGATGATGTGAAGACGGAGCTGCGTGTGCTTCGGTTGAGATCTGCATTTGATCCCAAGCAATTTTATAAAAAGTTTGACGAGACAAAGTTTCCAAGCAAATTTCAGTTTGGTAGAGTTGTAGAGTCATCTGCAGACTTTTATTCGAGTAGACTGACGAATAAACAGAGAAAGAGGACAATGGCAGAGGAGATTATGAGTGATCCCCACCTGACACATGTGAGGAAGAAGAGATACTCTGCGTTGCAGCAGGAAAAGGCAGGGACGTCATACTTTTCCAGAAAGACAAAGAACCCTCGAATCAAAAAAAAGGCAAAGAGGTCAAAACATTAGTTACATACATACACCTATATATTAATGAAGAGTGCCAAGAATGTAATCAAACAAGGGTGATGAAATGCCAAAATTCTTTGCATCATCAAGATGATGATGGCGCATGTGGTGTGTCGACAATCTATTCTTCAGCCAACCAGAATGAATACCATAATGACAGCAGTCGTACACCACATATCCAAGCACCACACCTGAGAATGTAGCAAGGGACTGAGACACTGTCTGACAGACCACAGTCAGCAGACTAAATATACCAGCTGCAATGAATGCAGCAGGGAATGGAGGAAACACAAGACGTTGTACATCTCGTGGAAATTTATGGTGGCATCCATGGAAGAGAAAATGTATGTACACTCCCATTAAGCTTTGAGGGTTCCAGTGGAACAAGAACCGATGAAGGATGTATTCAATAAACTGCCACAGGACCATGCCAAGGGCCATCAGGTAGAACGCCTCCAATCCAAGATCCCACACAGACTTCCACAGACACATTCCTGCAACAGGCAACCAGATCAGTGGAACGACCCACCATGTCACCTTGGTCAGTTGCTCTGCTACAGGATGACTAAAAAATTCTGGTTGTATCCGGGATGGACGGTCTATCCACGCACTATACACCCATCTATTATTATTATTATTATTATTACTAGTATGATCTTGTAATGTATGTAGCTGTCCGAGGATTGGCTTGTCTAGATCAATTCTGGGTTGCTGTTGATTTTCTACCATGACATCACATGACTGTTCATTTGTATCATCTTGTCAGATATACTTTTAAATATCTACATAATAAAGTATAATCAAAAGAATGAGGGTAGCCATTCTACTTTTTCTTTTTCACATCCTTTGCAGAAGAGAGGCTCCCACTGGGAACAAAAATGACATCAGACCATTCACCTTTGGAATCTTCTTGCATCTTTACCAAAACATCTTCAAAACTTCCCACATCTACACGTGGCTGATTCTGTACACGAGACACTTCTTCCTTGAGCTTCTTTTCATATCCCATGAGTCTCTGCCGTGCATCATCACCACCACCCTCTGCAAGCTCTTTCTTTGCCCTATCAATCTTCTTCTGCAATTCCACTGCTCCAGCATCAGAGTACGTCTGCTTCAGAGCCACATCAAGATCATCTTTTGAGAAAAACAGGGGGGTGTATCTCGAGGAATCACCACGCACAGTCAACCCTTCTGCCTGGAACAGGGGAACTCCAACAAATCCCTCCTTGGGGATACCAGCCTTTTTGTACAGTTCCAGCGCGTGCACCACTTGCCGGCTATCAGGCATGAATCTAAATAAAACTTCTGTACTTTTGCCAAGAGCAAGTTCGTACACCGCCTCCAGGGATGTCGACAGCACTTGAGCAGACTTGCCAAGCTTTGGGTTCTCCTTCTTAATCGTCCCTTGGAAACCCTCTGCATCATCTTTATTAAAGAACAACAGGCTCATCTGACGACTCGTATCATCATCTCCACTCACAAGAATGAATTCTCGCTTCTGATTCACAACAGCATAGATGGGAACCCCAGCAAGGCGTGCCTTGACCTCTGCAGGACTGGCAGCCAGGTGTGATATCACTTCCTTCCCAAACCGACCTGCTATCGATGCTACATGTGTTGGCATGTGTTGTTTGGTAGAAAAAGAACGAACGATAGAATCAACATGAGACTGACACACGTGTGCCCCGTGTTCCAGAGTTTCATGAACAGCCTTGTGCCATGCCCGTCCTTGTCCTCTCTGTCGTTGCATGATAATGATGATATTATTAATACTCTACTTGTTGTAAATATGATATGATATGATACAGAGAAATGAAGGATGGTATTTTAAAACGTCATTATATGTCTTGTGTCTTGTACAAGAAGAAGGCAATTGGCTCCAATGAATTATAAGTGGCATTGTCCCCTACCACGTGTTATAACACGAGCCAAGACTACTCTCCTAGGACAGTGTGTCTGTGTTGGACATATTATTCATGCAGATGCATCACCACTGAGGAGTTTGCCAACTATTTGTTTTACCAAAAAAAGAAACATGGAAAAATATCAACCAAACATCATCTGGATGGTTTTCTACAATGTATTCATTCATTCATTCATTCATTCATTCATTAATAGTATCTATAAATATATCAGTAGATGAGTAGTAAAAGGAGAAGAACACAGTTCTAGATAGATACATCACACGTGGCCAACCGAATGTCATGTCAACAGAACAACAAACCAGACAGTCTATTCTGTTGCAAGGTTCTTCTACAGACACCGTATCAGAATTCTTTCAATGTGCTTTAAGTTCTGTTTTATATCAACGAGGAGTGTATCCATCCGAGAATTTTGAACCAATCAAGAAATTTGGCACAACGGTCATGACAGTCAAAGACATGGCTCTTCGCGTATACTTGAATGATGTTATGAAGTATTTCACTGATTGGTTAAAAACTGGTGCACTTCAAAAGGCTGTTTTAGTTATACTGGGGGCTTCTAGTGGGGAGGTACTGGAACGGTGGTCTTTTGATGTGTGCCTGACTGGCAAGGGAAAGAATGATGAACAACAAGGTGGGGTCCCTGTCGATGAGGGGACAATGGTGAAGGAGATTCAAGCTATTATTAGACAGATTACTGCTTCTGTAACGTTCTTGCCTCTGCTGGAAGAAACGTGTAGTATAGACTTGCTGGCATATACTGATACAGATGCCAGTGTTCCTGGGGAATGGGAAGAGAGTGATGCAAAGCTGATTCCTGGTGGGGCGAATGTGCAGCTTCGTTCTTTTAAAACGTCAGTTCACCGTGTGGATGCCCTTGTATCCTATAAACAGCAAGACTAGTAGTAGTAGGAGTAGTAGTAGAATACGATTTTTTTTGTTTTTTCCAAGTGTAGGTTTTACTTTGTACTGTTTTTTTATTCCACATGTACTACGTACTACGATACAATATATACACACATACCCTAGTAGTATAGTAGTAGTATAGTACAGTATCACACACACACGCAAGCATCATCATCATCATCAAAACAAGACCACATCGTGTGGTGTGGTGCTCTTCTTTAGCTGTCTCAACCGTGCCTTACTACGGATAGTCTCTACCACAATACCTTTTTGTTTTCTGACAGTCATACGTCCCTGATGATGTAGCTTCTTTTGAAGAAGAATGTCACCCTGCACAATAACACCCTTGTCAATGCATCCTTGTGTCGAGAATAGTCTCTCATGGTCAATCATTCTGTGTGCTGGCAACCAATGGTTGTTGTTGTTGTTGTTGTTGTTGTTGTTGTTGTTGTTGTTGTTGTTCTTCTTCTTCTTCTTCTTCTTTGTGGTAGTAGTAGTATCACCACCACCACCACCACCAAGAGCAGTATGGGTACTGGTGTGTCCAAAAGGGAGCGTCTTTGATACGGTAGGTCCACGCCTGAACAACTGCATCCCTTGTTTTGGTTTTTCTTCTGCACTTGTCCCATCAAGATCAGAGACAACAAACACAAGTGTCCCATCAACCTTGGCTTCCAGAGCCTTTGCAATAGTATCTGAACCCAACATCTTTTCCCGTTGAGAGGAACCTCCAGACGTCCTTTTGCCAACTCCTTGGTGAGGAAGTGAGGTGGCTACAGCAGCACACTGCACCCTAAAACGACGCGTCTCCTCATCATCATCATCATCACTGCTACTAGTATTGCTATTTTTTTTGATAGTAGTATCGTTGTCGATCATCATGTCAGATGATGGTATGATACACCATGCCACATTGCATTCGCATGTGATGCATCACATGCACATGTGATGCATCACATACAGTGTATCAACGAGACGTCATGAAATCTCTAGTATTATGTGGATATACTACTATAGAAAGCATTGCGAATTCAATTCGTTACTAGGGTAGCAGTACATACGTAAGAGATTGACCCAAAATATCTTTCATACGTATCTTTTATACATGACCATGGGTCACGTGACAGCGTATCCATGCCTACTACGAATCAGGTAGTAGTAGTTCCGGTTGACTACAGGGATCTCAGGGGAGAGTGCAGGTCAGATTTTGTATATCAGGATGCTGATGATTACTTCAATTGCATGGGTATGCTAGCTGCTGAAGGTAGTTATCATAGATTAGATGAATGGGTAGATGCTGGAGTAGATCCTATCGATATGATTCTGTTGATGGCATGTGAACAGGATGATTACTGCAAGGTTGAAGAGGTCCTCCTGGCTGGGGCCAACCAGCTGATTCAAGATCCTAGGAATGGACAGGTTCCAGTTGATCTCTGTTCTGATGATGACATTCGATCATTACTGATGAAGATGACATCGTCATAATGTAGTAGTACATGTGAAT